>ERZ791846.5-NODE-5-length-205801-cov-191.665_pt1 | contig 205801 bp, 205 predicted proteins | sample MGYA00510289_ERZ791846 | MGnify/ENA primary metagenome ERZ791846 (study PRJEB30046, sample SAMN00715274) | human gut metagenome | study: EMG produced TPA metagenomics assembly of the A metagenome-wide association study of gut microbiota in type 2... | reverse complement strand
CTAAATGGTTCCACCTGTACCCATACCGAACACAGTAGTTAAGCATTTAGAGGCCGAAAGTACTTGCATGGAGACGTGCTGGGAGGATAGGAAGTTGCCAGTTAAGAAAAAGCACTGAATACTTCAGTGCTTTTTTCTTTATATTTTATGAATAATTATTGACAACTCATTAAAAATTTTGCATAATATTTCCATAGAAAAATATTGAATTCGTCATTTTAGACTATAACTTTTTCTGTTTCTGAATAAAACAGAGGAGTTATAGTCTTTTTATTTTATAAAAATTAAAAAAATGGAGGAGCAAATTTATTTATGGAAAAACTTTTGTGGAAAGAGAAATTATCTTATGGAATAGGAGCTTATGGAAAAGATTTTATTTATAATATGATAGCTGCTTTTCTGATGATTTTTTATACTGATGTTGTTGGTGTATCGTTAATTTTTGTGAGTACTTTATTTTTAGTGGTTCGCATTGTAGATGCTATAACTAATCCTTTTATGGGCTGGCTTGTTGATAATACAAAAACTAAATGGGGAAAATTTCGCCCTTGGATTTTAATAGGAACAATAATAAATTCTTTCGTTTTAATTCTATTATATTTAAATCCGGCAACTTTTTTACAGGGAATTTTGATAAATGCCTGGTGTATTGTTACATATCTATTATGGAGTCTTACATATACCTTGATGGACGTGCCTTTTTGGGCAAATTGCAGTATTTTTATGGACTGGAATGAATATTTATTTTTTCAAATATGTAGTTTGTCATGAAGAATGGTTTTCTATTTTTGGCATAGTTAATTTTATTGTTGGCTCTATAGGTTTGATAGCTTTTCCATCTTTAGCAAATAAATTTTCACGAAAAGTAGTTTATATTTTATCTGCTATTTTATTAGTTTTAGGCTTATTAGGTATGTTTTTTGTTGGTGATGACCACAAAGCAAGTGTTGTTTTATTTTTCAGTGTAGCTAGTTTATTTTGTTTAGGAAATGCTTTGGCTGGTGTATCAACTACAGTGATGTTAGCAGATACAGTTGATTATGGTGAATATAAATGTGGTGTTAGAAGTGAAGCAATAGTTTTTTCGGTGCAAACTTTTACAGCAAAATTTGGTTCAGCTATAGCTGGATTTATAGGAGCAATGGTTTTATCTTTAGTTGGTTATGTACCAAATGTAATACAAACAGCAGATACGATATTAGGTCTTAGATTAATGATGTTTGTAGCGTCTGCTTCATTATTTATTATTATTTTATTTATCTATCTTAAATTTTATAAATTAAATGGAAGTTTTTATCAAAATATTTTAGATGAATTAGTTATAATGCGTAAAAATAATAATTAGTAAATTGACAGAAAAAAATTTTTTTGATAATCTATTATAAGTAAATTTGCCATGAAAAAGGGCTATAGATTTTGTTGTTTCTGAGAAAAACAGCATGGTCTATAGCCCTTTTTATTTTTAGTTTTAGGAGGTTTTTTTATGAATATTGGTTGGTTAAAAATTATAGGAGCAACTTTATTTGAGTTGGTGTGGGTAACAGGTTTAAAATATGCTGAACTTCCATGGCAGTGGGGTGTAACAGCATTATCTATTTTAGGTTCTAGTTATTGTTTGATTACAGCGGGCAATACGCTTCCTGTCGGTACTGCTTATTCTGTATTTGTAGGATTGAGTGCTATCGGTACTATTTTAGTAGAATTTTTAGGTTTTGGTATTTTTCCTAGTTTTTGGCAATTATTGTTTATTATTATTTTGATTTTAGGTGTTATTGGCTTGAAATTATTGAATGAAAAAGTAGAAAGATGAGATGATTGATTATGGAATGGATTTATGTTGTTATTGCAGGACTTTTAGAAGTTTTAAGTATAAATTATATGAATAAGTGGCAATTAGTTAAGCATTTAGGGTTAAAAAAATCTGGAATTTTAATTATAAAAATGGTATTAGCTTTTGCTACAAGTTTATTATTATTAAATTTAGCCTTGAAAACTTTACCAATGAGCATTACATATGCAGTATGGTCTGGAATTGGTTCAGTAGGTGGTGTTTTGGTGGGAATTATTCGTTATGGTGAAAGTGCAAATTGGAAAAGACTTGTTTGTATAGCAATGATTTTATCTTCTGTTGTCGGTTTAAAATTAGTTTCTTAAGATTTTATATATTGTAGATTGCGGATATGAGTGAGAAATTTAAAATATTTATTTACGATTAGGAAGATAAAAAATAAATGTCAATAAATAATATAAATATCCTACTAGACAGAAAATAGAAGTATAGATATAATATATCAGTATTTTTAGTAAGAGGTGATAATGTTTTGAGTGTAAAAGAACAGGATTTAAATTTACTTCAAGTGGGGAAAAAAGAACAATATGCAGCTAGAATAATATTTTTTGTTGCAGGTTTTGGTATATCTACATGGGCACCAATGATACCTATTATAAAGGAACGTTTACAAATTGGCGCTGATATATTGGGTTTATTGTTATTATGTATTGGTGTAAGTTCTTTTTTGATGATGCCTATAGCTGGATTGTTTGCACAAAAATTTGGCTGTAAAAAAGTTTTGCGTGTTATGGGTTTGTGCATGGGTGTAGAAATTATAATATTATCCATGTTACCTAATATTTATATGTATGCTATCTTTTTATTTGTTTTAGGTGCTATAAGTGGTATATTGAATGTAAATATGAATATTCACGCAGTAATCGTAGAAAAACTTTCCAAAAAACGCATGATGTCTGGTATGCATGCTTTATGGAGTGTAGGTTGTTTTGCTGGAGCTGGTTTATTTAGTATTTTGGCTAAATTAGGTTTAGGTATTAGTCAAATAGCAATTATACATTGTATTATTATTTTCATGATTATTTTTGCTTTCAGTAGATATTTCTTACCGTATAAAGGTGCTAGTAATGGTAAAGCTATCGCTATACCAAAGGGAATTGTAACTTTATTTGGAGTTTTAGCTGTTATATCCTTTTTAGGTGAAGGTGGTATGATGGACTGGAGTGGTGTATTTTTGACAGAAGCTAAAGGTGTAGATTTATCTTTAGCTGGTGTTGGTTATGCAGTATTTTCAGCAGCTATGCTCATTGGTCGCTTGATTGGTGATAAAGTAGTACAAAAATTAGGCGAACAGCGTGTTGTTATTTTTGGTGGAATAGTAGCAAGTGTAGGATATATAATTTCTATTGTTTTTGACAATTTCTTTATGATGCAATTTGGTTTTATTCTTCTTGGTTTTGGAGCTGCAAATATTGTTCCTGTAGTATTTACTTTATTGGGCAGACAAAAAGAAATGCCTATAAATTCAGCAGTAACAGCTGTTACTAGTATGGGGTATTTAGGAGTAATGTTTGGCCCTGCGCTATTAGGTTTTATTGCTCATGGAATTGGTATTGTAGCAGTATTTTGTATCTTAGCTGGAATGTTTATTTTGCAAGCAATAGTATCTTCTTATGTATTTAAAGTTTTAAATTAAATATGATAATAATAAACCTTGTATAGCTAAAAAAATTAGGCTATACAAGGTTTTATTATTATAGCTTTTTTTATTAATTTCATATAATATGATATGTATATATAGGAATTTATCTAAAATAAAAAAAGAAAAGAGGTTTATTTGTGAGTTTAGAAGATAAAGAGTTAATGCAGTTTAAGGTCGGCAAAAAAGAACAGTATGCAGCTAGAATGGCTTTTTTTATACCAGGTTTTGCCATTTCCACATGGGCGCCTATGATACCTATGATTAAAGAACGTTTACATATTGAAGCAGATATTTTGGGATTATTATTATTGTGCATAGGTATAAGTGCTTTTATTGTTATACCGATTGGTGGTCTTTTAGGTAAAAAATTTGGTTGTAAAAAAGTGATGGTTACTACAGGTAGTTTATTTGCGATAGTATTAGTAGCGTTGTCTTGTTTACCAAATGTTTGGTCATATGCTATTTGTTTGATTTTAGTAGGCGCTATTATGGGTTGTACAGAAGTTTGTATGAATATCAATGCTGTTGTTGTTGAAAAATTATCGCAAAAACGTATGATGTCTAGTATGCATGGTTTTTGGAGTGTTGGTTGTTTTTGTAGCGCTGGTTTATTTAGTATTTTAGCTAAGATGGGACTTGATGTATTTTTTATAGCAATCATTCATTGTTTAATAATTTTAGCTATTGTAATTTTCTTTGGCAGATATTTTTTAGATTATAAAAGTGCTAATAGTGAAAGTGCGATTGCTATTCCTAAAGGAATTGTTGTTTTATTCGGCATTTTAGCATGTGTGAGCTTTTTAGGCGAAGGTGCAATCATGGATTGGGGCGGTGTATTTTTAGCTGAGGTAAAAGATGTAGAATTATCTTTAGCTGGTGTGGGATATGCTGTTTTTTCTGTAGCAATGCTTATCATGCGTTTAATTGGGGATAAAGTAGTACAATTTTTAGGCGAAGAAAAAGCTGTAGTATTAGGAAGTAGTTTAGCGGGATTAGGATTTTTATGGATAATTATTATAGATAATTTCTATTTAATGTTGGTTGGTTTTGTTTTACTTGGTTTAGGTGCTGCAAATATTGTGCCTGTATTATATAGTTTGTTGCAATATCAAAAAGACATGCCGATAAATGCTGCTGTTACAGCAGTAACTTGCATGGGTTATACAGGCGTTATATTAGGGCCTGCTATCTTGGGTTTTATCGTTCAAGGAATAGGAATTATATCTGTATTTTATTTATTGATGATTTTATTTATCATGCAAGTTGTCATGGCAAAATATGTATTTAATAGATTAAAATGATAATAAGCAAGAAAAAGATATTCTAGTGAGAATATCTTTTTTTATATAAATTTGTGTTGTTTTATATTGATTTATGTTAATTTATGACTTATAATAAGAAAAAGAAATTTGATTTTTGTTTATTGTATATCTAAATAAAATTTTGTGAAAAAAAGAACAATTAAATCATATATTATAAATGGAGGCATTTAAATGATTTGTAGAACAATATTAAATGAAACATCTTATTTTGGTAAAGGAGCAATAAAAGAAATTGCAAATGAAGTAATTAATCGTGGCTTGAAAAAAGTTATGTTAGTTACAGATAAAGATTTACTTAAATTCAAAGTAGCTACAAAAGTATGTGATATTTTAGATGAAGCAAAAATAGATTATGAAATTTATGATAAAATAAAAGCTAATCCTACAATCAAAAATGTTACTGAAGGCGTGGATTTTTGTAAACAATGTGGTGCTGATGTAATTGTTGCTGTAGGTGGCGGTAGTGCTATTGATACAAGTAAAGCAATTGCTATCATTATGAAAAATCCAGAATTTGCTGATGTTAGAAGTCTAGAAGGTGCTTCACCAACTAAACATAAAGCAATGCCAATTATTGCCGTATCCACAACATCTGGTACAGCAGCAGAAGTAACTATCAATTATGTAATTACTGATGAAGAAAAAAATCGTAAATTTGTTTGTGCTGACCCACATGATATTCCAGTAGTGGCAATTATCGATCCAGATATGACTGCATCTATGCCACCAAAACTCTGTGCAGCAACAGGAATGGACGCACTTGTTCATGCTATCGAAGGTTATATCACTAAAGGTGCATGGGAATTAACAGATATGATGCATATAAAAGCTATTGAAATCATAGCCCGTTCTTTAAGAGATTCTGTTAAAGGTGATCCAGAAGGTAGAGCACAAATGGCTTTAGGTCAATATATTGCAGGAATGGGCTTTTCTAATGTTGGCTTAGGTATAGTACATTCTATGGCTCATCCATTGAGTGCAGTATATGACATTCCACATGGTGTTGCTTGTGCTATTTTATTAACACCAGTATTGAAATTTAATGCGCCATCAACAGCAGATAAATATCGTGATATCGCAGTAGCTATGGGCGTAAAAAATACAGAAGATATGAGTATTGAACAGGCTCGTCAGGCTTGTATTGAAGCCGTAGAAAAATTGAGTGTAGATGTGGGAATTCCTCAGAAATTGACTCAATTAGGTGTAAAAGAAGAAGACCTTCAATTTTTATCTGAATCTGCTTTTGTTGATGCATGCACACCAGGAAATCCAAGAGATGTAAGTGTAGAAGCTATTAAAGAAATTTATAAATCTATCATGTAATAAAATTTAAATTAAAAAAGATAGTTATAGGACTAAATTTTGTCTTATAACTATCTTTTTATTTTATATTTGATTTTAATTTAAGCTAAATGAAAAAGATTTTTTTGAGAGAAAACTACAAGCGTATCTTTTTCTTCTAGAATAGTATCGCCATCAGGTATGATATCTACGCCGTTTCGTTGAATTAAAACAACAAGTGAATCTTTTTTGATATCAATATCGCGAAGTTTTTTGCCAATGAATTCATTATTAGAATCAATATTTATTTCATTTAAAGTGATATTATCATTGCCCTGATAAGTTTTAGCGCAAATGATGAGTGTATCTCCATCGCGCAAGAAGGTATCGCCTTTTGGCGTTATTGTGGCTCCTTTTCTCAAGATAGCAGCAATCAATGTACCTGGGATAGAACCGATATCGCGAATTTGTTTATTAATCCATGGGTGTGAATTATTTAATTCTAAACAAGTGAAATGGATATTATTTTCGTCAGTGTAATCGTTGAATGTTTTTAATACATTTTCGTGTTCATCAATCATATTTAGATGTTTTGAAGCAGACGGTAATAAAGCACCTTGGAATAATAAAGATAAAAGCACGACACAGAAGACGATGGAGAAAATTGCGTCATCAGCATAATTTGGTGATACGACAGCGACAATCGCAAAAACAATGGAAGCAGCTCCACGAAGACCAGCCCATGACATGATTAATTGTTGATTTAAAGGAGCTTTAAATGGAGATAATAATATTGCCATGGTTATAGGTCTAGCGATGAATGTAAGGAAAATAGCAATAAATAAAGCAGGAACAAAATAATATGTTAATTTTGAAGGAAATACTAATAAACCTAATAAGAAAAAGATGAGCATTTGCATCATGCCATTAAAAGCATCGAAGAAATTTACGAGATTTTTCTTTTTGGGGATATTTTGATTGCCTAAGATGATACCTGCGATATAAGTGCTTAAATAACCATTGCCATCAACTAGAGATGGGAGAGCATAAGCAGTTAAGGCAATAGCAACTAAAAAGATAGAGTCAAAACCATTTTCGCCGAATTGAACATTTTTTAATATCCAGGAAGCGATAAAAGCTAAGACAACACCGATGATAATTCCATAAGCAAATTGAGCAAAAATTAAATAGGAGATATCAAAGAAGTTTAAGCTACTGCCAATGCTAGTTAATAAAATTATGGTCAGCATATAAGCACAAGGGTCATTACTACCACTTTCAATTTCTAGCATAGGAGCAGTACTGTATTTTAGATTTAATTTTTGTGAACGCAAAATAGAAAAGACAGAAGCTGCATCAGTAGAGCTAAGCACAGCACCAATTAATAATCCCTCAAGAGGGGGTAACCCTAATACTAAATGACAAAAAATACCAGTGAGTGCAGCTGTGATAAATACGCCCAAAGTACTCAGTAAAACAGCTTGTTTAGCTATAGGACGAGCAGTTTTCCATTTTGTACCAAAGCCACCGTAAAACATGATGAAAATGAGAGCGGCAGAACAGATTTTTTCAGCAAGAGAATAATCTTCAAAATGAATTTGAAATAAACCATCAGAGCCGAAGAGCATACCAAGACCAATAAAAAATAAAAGTGTAGGCACGCCAAAGCGAGTAGATAATTTACTTCCAATTACGCAAGCAATTAAGATAATTGCACTGATTAAAAGAAATAAAGTCATAAGTATAATCTATCCTTTTCATTATATTTATATATATAAATTATCTCAAATAATTATGAAGATGTCAAAAAAGGCAACTTATTTTTACTATTTAAATAAAATAAGTTGCCTTTTTTACAATTAAGCTTGTTCAGGAATTAAACCATTTTGATAAGCGAGCATTAAATGGTAGATATCATTTATTTGACATTGGATTTCTTCACCTAAATCAGTATCGGCAGTTGAAGAATGATAATTTTGTAATTCTAAAGTACAAGAAACGGACTCAATGTCTTGGTTGGCTTTTAAAGACTCTTTGATATTAGCACATGATTGATGTTCTAAAAGACGTAAACCACGTGAATTAGAAATTAGCGTATAACCAGCAATTCCTGTTTTTTTATGATAAGCTTTACAAAAACCACCATCGATGATAATTAATTTTCCATTTGCTTTTACAGGACTTTCTCCTTCTTTTACTTTTACAGGAACATGACCATTGATTATATGTCCACGTTTTGTTTTTAAGGAAAATTCTTCAAGTATCATATCGCAGATTTTTTCATCATTGCAATATTTATAATATGCATCAGAAGGTTCAATCCATGTATCCGTATCTTCAATAAACATACGTTCAAATGTTTTAAATTCTCTACCAGAAAATGGTGAATATCTGCCACACCAGAAATAATACATTAAGTCGATATTTTTTTGTTCATATAGACCAAGATATGCTTGGCGAATAGTTTTATCAACGAAATCTAAATAATTTTTTCCAGAATAATATTTATTATTTAGATGAATACGCATAAAGCTACCATCATCATTTAGAGGTATACAACCGTGATAAAGTAAATTGTTATTATATGCTTTATAGACGCTACCTTTTTGGTAAAGAAAATCAATATGTTTGCGCAAGCGTACACTATCTAAAAATGCTGATTTTATATCAGATAAGACTTCAGCTTCTTCTAAAGATAATTCATAAGGATTTTGAGGATTTATTGTAGGGAAGGACGGACTTTTTATTGGATAAGATATATTATTTATTTTTATATGTTTAGAGGAGTAATCTATTTTATCTAATAAAAGACGACTATCCATTTGAAAATCTGGATTGCGTTTGATGAGTTGTCCTTCTAATTTAAATAAAATTATAGAGATAGTGCGTTGCATAGCGATTAATAGCGTTTTATTAGGATAGAGTTTACTAGCTAATGAAGATAGCGAGCGAAGGCTGATAGCATATCCTTTTTCTAAAACGGCAGTATTATTATAAGATAAACAGTTTCGTACTACTGTCGCTATACAAGCTTCATTACCACACATTGCACCCATCCATAAGATATCATGATTGCCCCATTGAATATCTACAGAATGATGTTGGCGTAGCATATCTATGATAGAGTCAGGTCGTTGTCCTCGGTCATAAATATCGCCGACGATATGCAAATGAGCAACAGCTAGTTTTTTGATGAACTTTGTAAAAGCAATGATAAAATCTGTACCACTATTAATATTGATTAAAGTGTTTAAGATAGTATTGAAATATACCTCTTGGAAAGTATCATCATTTGGTCTAGCTGTGAGCAATTCAAGAATGATGGTTTCATATCCTTTAGGCAGTAAATTTTTTAATTCTGATTGAGGATATTTATAAGACATCAATCTTGATAGGCGCAATAAATAGATGAGATTTTGAGAATACCATTGAGTAGTGATTAATTTTTGTTTTTTTAAATTGAGTATTTTTTCTTTAGGATAATAAATTAAAGTACAAAATTCAGCTTTTTGTGAGGTGGACATTTCTTCAGAAAATAAATAATCTACTTTTTCTTTGATAACACCAGAGCAATTATTGAGAATATGGAAGAAAGATTCATATTCACCATGTAAATCACTCATAAAATGTTCTGTTGGTCGAGCTAAGTTTAAAATAGCTTTTAAGCGAATTAGCTCAGTTACAACAGATTGACGATTAGGGTATTTTTCTGACAATAAATAAAGATATTTGTATTTTTGTTTATTCTTATCCACAACAATACTCCTTTTTATAAGATGTGATATTAGTATTATATAATATTTTTATTTTTATGAAAATAAAGTTTTTTTAGTATACGTTTACTAAAATAGAGAAATAACAATTGCGGAATAATTGATAAAATCTTATAATAGAATAGTTAATATTTAAATGAATTTGAATAATGTGAGGGATAATAATTGGGAAATGGAGATAAAAAAAATAAAAGCAGTTATGTAAAATATATCTTGATATTAGTAGTTGTTTTTATTTTATCTGGTATGGTAGGAGCTTTTTTTGCTAATGCGTTAGTTGATAATAAACCAGATTATAATGAAGATGATAAAAAAGGTATGTTAGTTGCAAACGATAAGGCTACTGTAATGATTATGGGGGTAGATGAGCGCGCTGATGATGTGGGGAGAAGCGATACCTTAATGATAGCGACATTAGACCCGGATAAAAATCAAGCAGCATTATTATCTGTACCTCGTGATACGCGTGTAAAAATAAAAGGTCATGGCTTTGATAAGATTAATGCAGCTTATGCCTATGGTGGTAGAAAATTAACTCAAGAAACCATTGAAAGTTTATTAAATACACATATTGATCATTATATAAAAATTAATGTACATGGTTTTACTAAAATTATTGATGCTTTAGGCGGTATTGATATTGATGTAGAAAAACGCATGTATTATGAAGACCCATGGGATGATGATGGCGGTTTATATATTGACCTTCAGCCAGGTATGCAACATATGGACGGCAAGACTGCGATAACATATGTACGCTATCGTGATGAGGAGGGCGATATTGGTCGTATCAAACGTCAACAGAATTTCATGAAAGCAGTAATGGACAAATTAGTATCTCCAACAATTATTCCTAAATTGCCAGCTATTGTATCTGCTGTTTCTGATTCAGTGGAAACTGATATGTCAGTTAGTGAAATATTATCTTTCTTGGGAACACTTCAAGATGCAAAAGATAATGGATTAAAATCAGAAATGTTACCAGGTAAACCAGTATATATAGAAGGTATTAGTTATTGGGTACCAGATATCAGTAAGACAAGACAGATTTTAGCAAATACATTAGGCATAAAAATCAATCAATCAATTACAACATCTATTCATGAAGATAATATAGAATATGAAGAATCTATTCCTGATAATGCTGTAGAAGTAACAGAAAAAGAACGCATAAAAAGAGAAATTGCACAGGAACGTGAAGAAAGATTGCAACGACTTCGTGAAGAACAAGAAAAATCTACAAAACGATTTAAATCTGAAGTAGATGAAGAACGTCCACGAACAAATAGTAATCGAGAAAAAGTAGAAACTAGAGAAGAAACTCCAGTGGAAGATAATACAACAAAACAAAAAGAACCTGTGCCACAAACACCAACAAGAGATGTCCCAGCTATAGATATGAATACTACAGGTAAATCATAAATAAAAAATACCGCAAATAGGATAAAAACTATTTGCGGTATTTTTAGTTAACGAAATAATAAATTTAAGATTAATGTTAAGATAATACTAATTAAAATAGAACTACCTAAAGGAAAATAAACGCCCCAATTATTACCTTCCCATTTAAAATCAAATGGTAATTTACCTAGAGGTAATAATTTTCCACCAAAATGGATTAATAGACCGATAATAACAAGAGCAATTCCTATATAGATGAGTATTTTTCCCATATCATACATAGCAAAATCCTTTTGTCTTATAAATTATTTATCGTCTTCTTTGATTTCAAAAGCAGCAAGAGCAGCTACTTTATCATTATTATCCATATTCATCATTTTTACGCCTTGAGTATTTCTGCCAATTACAGAAACTTCTTCAATATTTGAGCGAATGACGATACCTTCAGTAGAAATGAGCATGAATTCTTGTTGGCTATCTACAACTTTAATGCCAATTACAAAACCAGTTTTTTCAGTGACTTTGATATTGATAAGACCAATGCCACCGCGAGTTTGTGTGCGATATTCAGAAGTTGCAGTACGTTTGCCAAAACCATGTTCAGTAACAGTTAAGACTTCGCAATCATCACGGATATTGTCCATGCCAATTACTGTATCTTCACCTTTTAATTTTATGCCAATGACACCGCGAGCAGTTCTACCCATAGGACGAACATCTTGTTCATTGAAGCAAATAGACATACCATCGCGAGTACCGATGATGATTTGGCGATTGCCATCAGTGAGTTTTACACCGATTAATTCATCATTTTCTTTTAAAGAAAGTGCGATAAGACCTGTCTTTTTGCGATTAGTATCAAATTCGCTAAGACCTGTCTTTTTAACAATACCATGACGAGTAGCCATAAATAAATATCTATCTTTAGAGAATTCCTTAATAGGAATGATAGCTGTGATAGTTTCTTCTTTAGCTAATGGTAAAAGATTTACAATGGCTGTGCCTTTTGCAGTCCTACCGGATTCAGGAATTTCATATCCTTTTAATTGATATACAAGTCCTTTATTAGTAAAGAATAAGATTGTATTGTGTGTAGATGTGATAATCATATTTTCAACATAATCTTCTTCTTTTGTACCCATGCCAGTAACGCCACGACCACCGCGTTTTTGATTGCGATACGTAGTTACAGGGATACGTTTGATATAGTTATTATGTGTTAAAGTGATTACTACATCTTCTTCAGCAATTAAGTCTGCGATATCTACATCAGAACTATCATCTGTGATTTGAGTACGACGAGCATCGCCGAATTTAGCTTTAACAGCAGAAAGTTCTTCTTTAATGATATCTAAGATTTTTTGTTCATCTGCTAAGATATTTTGTAAATCAGAGATATAATCTAAGATTTCAAGATATTCATTTTCGATTTTTTCGCGTTCAAGACCAGTTAAACGTTGTAATCTCAAATCTAAGATAGCTTGAGCTTGTTTTTCAGTAAGAGTATAGTCGCTCATTAAGACTTCTTTAGCGCTATCGCCATTTTTAGAATCACGAATAGTTTTAATGATTGGGTCTAAATGGTCAAGTGCAATAGTTAAGCCTTCTAAGATATGAGCACGAGCTTGAGCTTTTGTGAGTTCATACTGTGTACGACGGCGAATAACATCTTCTTGATGTTTGATATAGTAATGTAAAACTTGTTTTAAGTTGAGAATACGAGGTCTGCCATCAACTAAAGCAAGCATAATTACACCGAAAGTTTCTTGTAATTGAGTATGTTGATATAATTGATTTAAAATAACTTCTGGATTTGCATCACGGCGTAAATCAATTACAATACTCATACCATTGCGGTCTGATTCGTCATTTAAATCGGTAATACCATCAATTGTTTTATCACGAACAAGTTCAGCAATGCGTTCTACAAGACGAGCTTTATTTACTTGATATGGTAATTCAGTTACAGTGATACGTGGTTTACCATTTGGCAAAGTAGTAATTTCTGTGCAAGCACGCATTTTTACTGCACCACGACCTGTTTTATAAGCAGAAATAATGCCATCATGACCCATAATCATTGCTCCAGTAGGGAAATCTGGACCTTTGATAGTTTGCATTAATTCTTCAACAGTAATTTCAGGGTTATCAATCATCTGTAAAACGCCATCAATTACTTCATTTAAATTATGTGGTGGTATATTAGTTGCCATACCAACGGCAATACCAGAAGAACCATTGACTAAGAGATTTGGGATTTTAGATGGTAATACAGATGGTTCTTGTAGAGATTCATCATAGTTTGGTGTGAAATCTACTGTTTTTTTATCGATGTCTTGGAGCATTAATTCTGCAATTTTTGACATACGAACTTCTGTATAACGCATAGCAGCAGCAGAGTCGCCATCAATAGAACCAAAGTTTCCATGACCATCAGCCAATACATAACGACAAGAGAAATCTTGAGCCATACGAACAATAGCATCATAAACGGAAATATCACCATGTGGATGATATTTACCTAGTACTTCCCCGACGATACGAGCAGATTTTTTATATGGTTTATTAGAGCCCATACCAGCTTCTTGCATAGCATACAAAATACGGCGATGAACTGGTTTTAAACCATCACGTACATCAGGTAACGCACGCATAACAATTACACTCATAGCATAATCGATATATGAGTTTTTCATTTCATCTTCAAGATTTACAGGGAGAATTTTTCCTGTATTTATAGTTTCTGTCACATTCTCACCTCAATTTTAATCTACGGTCAAAATATGACCGAAATAACAAATTACGACAATCATCTTAACTAATATATTTTATCATTTTTAGCGAAAAAAGTCTATGATATAAGGCTTTAGGGCTATATTAGATAAAAAAATCAGTTGTTAAATAATGAATGTTAGAAAACAACTGATAAAAATTTTTATAAATTTTTTAATGCTTCTTTATAACGAGAAGAAACTCTACGGGAGTCTCTTATTTTTTGACAAGTCATTTTAAAAACATCTTTAGATAGAGATTTTGTTTGCAAAAAATTTAAGCCTTTGTCTGGATAAAAAGTAAAATATTTACTAAAAGCCCATGCTTTAGCCATATTTACACTATAGGAAATATCTTTTGTGTTATAGACTAATTGAAGTGCATTGTCAGCAAAATCTTTTGTCAAGTAATAGTCTAATAACATCACGATGGCAAAACGCAATTCATATTCATTAGGGCTGTTTAAATAATTTTTTATAAAAGATAGATATAAATCTTTATCTTTAGTTTTTAATTGGAAACTAGCGCAAAAACTATCGCAAATAGACCAATTATTTATCTTAGGTAAGAAATTTTGAATTAATTTTTGTTTTGCATTTACGTCAATAGGAGCATAAGCAATGACAAAGCCTTCAAGCATGATTTGCTCAAAATATTCATTTGTATTTTGATTTAAAAATTCTTGCCAATTATTTTTTACTAGGTCTTTAGCAATTTTTCGCAATTGTGGTAAACGTATACCGATAATTTTTATATTTTCTCTATCAATATTTTTAGGCAATAATTTTTGTACAAATTGAGCATAATTTTTATCTTGATAGGAGAATAATATTTGTAAAATATCGTTATTTTTTTGCATAAAAAAATAACCTTCGATTACATGAGTATATAAAAATCCTTCACGCATACCAGCATCTTTATAAGTTATTGCTGTAGCATGGATTAGTTTAGCGATTTCATTAGCTATGACCATGCCAGGAATGATAGTATGCAGACGGTCAGGTACAGTTTTTAATAAAGTTGTGATATCTTTATCTGTTAATTTATGCCCACGTGTGAAATGAGAAATCATTTCAGGAATTTTGTCAGCAGGTATAGTTTCATTTATATCATCTTGAGCGTACATTTCGTTATATAAAGCTCTAGCTCCTTTACATGTACCGCCAATACCACAGATTTCAGCATGGGAAATATCTTTGAATTCAGGTGCTGTATCAATAATAGCATGAACTTCTTTTATCATTTGTGCGATTTCTTCTTCGCTAGGTAAAAAGTCAGTCGCATATTTTGTATGGAGAGCTAAAGAGCCAATAGGCAAGCTGGTTTTTTGGATAATTTTATTGTCAGCAAAACGAATGAGTTCTGTACTAGCACCGCCGATATCAATGATAAAACCATCATGATAATCAAGTTCATGTGTAGCAGCGATAAAATCATAAGTTGCTTCTTCATCACCAGAGATGATATGCAAATCAATACCAGTGCGAGCAATGATTTCAGCGACAGATTCTTTACTATTTTGAGCATTGCGGAGTGCAGCTGTAGTAAAAGCACTTACATTTTCAATATTAAAAGAAGTCAAGAAGGATTTAAAACTGTTTAAAATCTCGCAAGCTTTATCAATACCAGCTTGTTCCATGACATTATCCTTGACATAACTTGCTAAACCTACAGTATATTTGCGTTTATGAATAAGATTTAACTTATTATCCAAGATTTCATAAATAGCCATACGAATAGTAGTAGAACCAATGTCAATAACTGCATATAACATAAAAATATACCCTCCCAAAAGTTAGTATTCATTTTTCTTTTAAATAAAAGAAAAACGAATCAAAAAGAAAATATACCCGCAATATTGATTTTACTTTGACAAAGATAAAACTATGTCTACAACGCTCTAAACTCGCTTCGCTCAAACAGTAGGACTAAAACCGTATCCATAGTTTTATCTTTGTCAATAGCTTTCAGCTACCGTAAAAGTCTGCTAATGCGGGAAAGTTTGGTATTATATTAATAACACGTAATATTATTTTCCGCATTATAAATTTTTAGTGGTAACCTTTAGGTTATTGAAAATAATTGTCGCTGAATACGGTTTTAGTCTGAATGTTTGAGCGAAGCGAGTTTCTAAGCGTTGTATGAAGCGAAAATTATTTTCAAAGCTAAAAATTTATCTGCGGTGATTTCTTTGGTTCGTTTCTTTGTCACCAAAGAAATGAACAACTTATTTGAATAAATCAATTACTTGTTTTCCGATTAATACGATGGACATGATGATGAATAAGGTTTTTACGTATGTAGCACCTTTAGCAATGGCCATGCGAGCTCCGCAGAAGGCTCCAACCATCATGGCAAGTCCCATAGGAATGGCGTAAGCAAAATCGACAATGCCAGAGCTGATGAAAAATAATGCACCAGCGATGTTACTAGCAAAGTTTAAGCCACGAGCATTAGCAGCAGCACCGATAAAATCGAAACCTATCCAAAGAAATGCAAATAATAAGAATGTGCCAGTACCAGGGCCGAAAAATCCATCATAAAAGCCAAAAATAAATGCAGCAATAGCGCTTAGTATCCACATTTTTTGACTCATACCATTAAATGTAGCGACTTGACCAAATTCTTTTTTTGTCAAAGTATAGATAGTTACAGCTACAAGTAAAATGATAATCAAGGGACGAAGAAAGTCAGAAGGAATTAATTTTAAAATACTAGCACCACAGATTGAGCCAATGAAAGAAAGTGGTAGTAAATATTTTATAGTAGAAAAATCTACTCTACCAGAGCGAACAAAAGAGGCAAAACCAATTGTAGCGCCCATAGAAGCAGACACTTTATTCGTAGCTATAGCTGTAACAGGAGGCATGCCAGTAAATAAAAGTGCAGGTAAAGAAATAAGACCACCACCACCAACTACAGTATCAATAAAAGCTGCGATAAATCCAGTAACAATTAGAAATAAACACATATAGATATTAATATCTTCCATCAAAACATCCTTTCTAAAAATAAATTTAATTTGAGTTAATTAATAATATATTTTATCATAAATTTTTAGGGATAAAAGATATATAGTAAGTTATTTTTGATGATGATGGATATGTTGATAAAAAAAGTCAGTTTTAGCTTTTACTAAAACTGACTTTTATTTTAATCTTTGTTACTAGAAGTATTGATACCAGCACCAGTTATTGGAATGATAACACGGTAATTATCTGGTTTTCCTTTTTTGAAATATTTTAAAGCACCAGCAACGGAAGCTGCAGCAGTTGGTTCAATATAGATACCTTTTCTACCTACTTGATGTTGAGCTTCGATAATTTCTTCATCATCTACAGTGAGGACTTCACCATTGCTACGAGTAATTGCCATGAGCATTTCTTTTAAACGCATTGGTTTTTCTACACGTATAGAATCAGCTATAGTATAACCAACTTTGGAACCTTTACGTTTTTTCTTGAATGCATTATATAAAGGACAGCAATTTTCACTTTGAACAGCGATGAATTTTGGTAAACGACCAATTTCTTCGAATCCATAATAAAGACCGAGAAGCATTGTACCATTACCAACAGGAAGGAAAATATATTCAGGTACATGGTCATTTAATTGATGGTAAATTTCATAAGCTAGAGATTTTATTCCTTCAAAGAATAAAGGATTATAGACATGAGAAGCATAATATGTTTTAGATTTTGTAGCTTCTTTTTGAGCTGTTTTGGCTGCAGTATCACGATTACCAATAACAAGGCGAATTTGAGCACCAAAAGTTTCAATTTGTTTTAATTTGCCTTCAGCTATATTTTCAGGTACATAAGCAGTACATTTCATATTTGCCGCAGCTGCGTAAGCTGCTATAGCAGAAGCTGCATTTCCTGAAGAATCTTCAATTATGTGTTTTATGCCTAGATTTTTTAGTATGCTAATCATTGTCTTGGCACCACGGGCTTTGAAAGAACCTGTTGGATTTAAGTTTTCCATTTTAAAGAAAAACTCTTGTTTACCAAATTTTATAGGTATAAGCGGTGTTTCAATTTCTCCAATAGAAACTTCTGGTGTTATAGGATCAGTGTTATTTTTATATAATCTAAATAAACCACCACAAGAACAATGGTAAGAAATTGAATTTAATGGATATTCTTTTTTACATTTTTCACAATAAAAATGCATACTAATCATCTCCTAGAAATATTTTTGTAACATAAAATGGGAAATTATTCCTTTGTAGATTTAAGGAAATATTAAAAAATATATTAATATTTAATAAATTAACGAGCGTTATATGTAGGTTATAATTACATTATTAAGTATATAAATATATATTCTATAGAATAAAATATTTTTCCTTTTAAAATTTTAAATAATGATGAATTTATTAAAAAAGATATAGAAAAAATACAAAAACTTTTGTATGATTATAGTTAAGCATGAAAAAAAGCCTTAATTTATAAGGTTTTTTCAGCTATAAAAACTTTTTTTAAAATTTTTATAAAAAATTTAAAAAAAGGTGTTGACATTTCCTCGTAAAGGTCATATAATAATACATGTTCTCACGGGGAACAAGTGAGAAACGGGGCATGGCTCAGTTTGGTAGAGCACCTGGCTTGGGACCAGGGGGTCGCAGGTTCGAATCCTGCTGCTCCGACCATTAGAAATTATAGGAAGCGAAAGCTTCCTTTTTTGTTTATTAGCGAAGGCATAAGCTTTCGCTTTTTTTATAAATAAATTTAATTTCGAGGTATACATAATGTCAATTGAAGTAGTAGTTAAGAAATCTTATTTGCAAGTTATTTTATTAGCGATGGGTCATTTTTTTAATGATTTTTATTGTAATTTTTTACCTATCTTATTGCCGATTTTAATACCTAAATTGGGCTTATCACTTACCTTAAGTGGTGCGTTAGTTATGGTTATGTCTTTATCTGCAAATGTGTTACAGCCTGTTTTTGGTTATTTTATGGATAAATATAATTTTAATAAGATTATGCCACTGATTATTCCTTTTGGAGCGGTATTTATCTGTCTTACTAATTGGGCAAGTAATTTTATTGTATTAGCTGTTTTGATTGGACTTAGTGGATTGGCTGTTTCTACATTTCATCCTATGGGTGCTGGTCTAGTCAGTAAAGTGGCACCTGATGGAAAAATATCAACATGTATCTCAATATTTGTAGCTGGTGGCAGTTTTGGTTTTGCATTGGCTCCTATTTTATTAGTTTATTTTATGCAGATGTATAGTTTGGATTATTTACCTATATTGATTATACCTGCGATTATTTTAGGTGTATTGATGTATAGTTCAGGATTATCCAAAGCGCGTTTTGTCAATGAACAAGTAGCTAAGAATATGCATTTTAATTTAGCTCAAATTTTGCAAAATAAACCGTTAATGTTGCTTAACATATCCATGGGACTTAGAGCATGGTTATTTACAGCTCTAGTTACATTTTTACCTTTATGGGCAATAGAAAAAGGCTGTGATAATACTTTAAGTGGTTGGATTTTAACAATATATTTATGTGGTTCTGTAATCGGTGGTTTAATCGGTGGAGCGTTAAATGATAAAATCGGCTATAAAAAAGTAATTTTATGGGCATTAATATTTACATTAATCCCTACAATGTATTTCTTGTTTGCACAGCAAATAGATATATTGATGTATATTGCTTTATTTGTTGGTGGTGGCTTGGTTATGGCAGCAAATCCAGGAGCTATAGTTTGGGGTCAGGATTTATTACCAGATAATCCAGGTATGGCTTCCGGTATGATGCTCGGTTTATCTTTTGGTCTTGGTGGTTTTGGCACAATGCTTACAGGCTCACTTGCTGAAAGTTATGGACTTACTATGGCATTAGCATTGACTGCTATATTATTAGTTATAAGTATTGTATTAGTTTATTTAACTCCGGAAAAAAGAAGACAATAAATTTTATTATGTTGAAATATAAAAAAGGCAAGTAATTTAATTTACTTGCCTTTTGTTTTTATTATATTGTAATCATAATGTAGTTAAGATAAATTCACCTGTGCCGTTTAAGATATATTCACCCATATCAGCAGGAATAAATACACTTTCGCCTTTGGTGATAGTGAAGCTATCACTACCATAAGTCAATGCTATTTGTCCATCTAAAACTAAGATAGAATGGAAACTATCCTTTTTAGCATTTAATGAGCAATTGCCGTGTAAATCAAAATGACTTACATTGAATAATTCACATTGTGCGAGAATTGTTAAATCATAATCTGCAAAAGCTGTGAGTTTGGCAATAGGTTCAGGTTTTCTAGTTGGTGGTTCAAGTTTAGTTACAGCGAGAGCTTTTTCAATATGAAGTTCACGAAGTTTACCGTCTTTGCCCACACGACCATAATCATATACACGATAAGTAGAATTGGAACTTTGTTGAATTTCTGCAATCAATGCTCCTGCACCAATAGCATGGAGTGTACCTGCTTCGATGAAAAATACATCACCTTTTTTTATTGGCACTTGGTTGCAAACTTCAAGAAGAGTATTATCTTTGATGCGACGTTCAAATTCTTGGTGAGAAATTTCATGAGTAAATCCATAGATTAAAGTAGCATCTGGAGTTGCATCCATTACATACCACATTTCAGTTTTACCAGATTCGCCTTCGTGTAAAAGTGCATATTTATCGTCTGGGTGAACTTGTACAGATAAACTTTGTTTAGCATCAATAAATTTAATTAAAATAGGGAAATCTTTATCTTTAGGAGCTTTTGTACCAATTACTTGTTTGCCCACTGTTTCAATATATTGAGCTAAAGTTTTACCAGAAAATTCGCCATTACTGATAATGCTTTGTCCATCATGATGGCAAGATAATTCCCAGCTTTCAGCTACAGGATCAATATCAGTTTGTTTATTAAATTCATCGCGTAATCTTGTACCGCCCCATAGATAATCTTTAAAAGCTGCATTTAGTTTTAATGGGTAAAGCATTATATCAAATCCTTTCAATTCGCTTAAATAAAATACTAATTTTATCTTATCATTAATTTAATTTTTGTCTAGTAAATTTATGTTAATTTTTATATTATTTAGAAATTCTAAACAATATGTTTTACTTTACATATATTTTTCCGTGTGTTAGGATATAAATAATATTTTTTGTCAAATCTGCACATCTAAATGAGATGTTGCAGATTTTTTGCTATGAAAAACTTTTTGAATGATAATTAATAGCATTTATATTTTTAGGGGATGGGTGATTTTTATGACAGATGCAAATACTTTAAAACGTAATACAGCATGGCTGTCGATTATGTCGAATACTTTATTAGTTATTTTAAAACTAGCTGTTGGTTTATATGTAGGCGCAGTAAGTTTAGTCTCAGAAGCACTTCATTCAGGTGTGGATTTGATTGCTGCTTTTATTGCTTTTTGGGCTGTGCGCAAAGCTGTAGTACCACCAGATAAAGAACATGACTATGGTCATGGTAAATTTGAAAATTTATCTTCAGCAGTAGAAGCGTTATTGATTGTAGCCACTGCTATCTTTATTATTTATGAAGCAATACACAAATTTAATACACCATTAGACCCAGAATTTTTGCAATATGGTATTTATATCATGTTTATTTCTATTGTAGTAAATATAATTGTTTCTCGTCGCTTGATTGCTGTAGCAAAAAAAACTGATTCTCAAGCATTAGAAGCCGATGGATTGCATCTTCAAGCAGATGTTTGGACTTCTGTAGGTGTTTTATTAGGTCTCGTAGGCATGAAAGTCTTTGGCTTTTTATGGCTAGACCCTGTTATTGCAATTATAGTGGCTTTGATTATATTCCGTGCTGGTTATAAAATGGTAGTAGATAGTGCAAGAGAATTGACTGATAGCAGTTTATCTCAAGAAGATGAAGCGATTATTGGAGAAATAATTTTATCACATAAAGGTTTAAAAGGTTATCATCATTTACGCACTAGAAAATCTGGTTCTGATAGACTTTTAGATGTGCATGTTACTTTTGATAAAGATATGCACTTAGAAGAAGTTCATAATATTTGTGATGATATTGAATGTAAGATAAGAAATAGATTTGGTGGATTTGATATCACTATTCACCCAGAACCAGTAGATGAAAATGGTTCAGTTATAAAAAAAACTACGTTGAAGCAGTGAGGTAAAGATGGTGGAAAAAGTTCAATATAAAGTAAATGATGTAGTGCGTATGAAAAAAAAGCATCCATGTGGTAGTGATACATGGACAATACTTAGAGTGGGTATGGACTTTGGTCTAAAATGTAATGGTTGTGGTCATTTTGTAATGATGCCTCGTGTAAAATTTGAGAAAATGGCTAAGGCTATAGTGACTGAAGAATAATAAATCTAGGTATTGTATTTTGATTTTGACAATGATATAATTTTTGTGGTTCTAATCATATCATGAATAAGTGGAGAGGTGTCCGAGTGGTTGAAGGTGATTGACTCGAAATCAATTGTACCGAGAGGTACCGTGGGTTCGAATCCCACCCTCTCTGCCATTAAATTAAATGATAGAGGGAAATATTTCAAGCTGTTTCAAAGTCTTAATAAATGTTATATTTAAAGGCTTTTTGATTGTTTGAAATGTTTCCCTTTTTTTCATTGCTTTTAAAAAGTTTGCCCCTTTTTTGCCCCTTTGAGTTTTGCTGGTGTTTCATCAGCTAGCACTAACATTTCGTTACCCCTGAAAAATTGTTTATCTTTGAGTTTTACTGGTGTTTCATCAGCTATCAGAATTAAAAACTTAAGGCTTTTAACTTGTTTTTCATTTCGTTATTCATATTATTAGTAACATGTGTGTAAATACTTAATGTTGTTTTAGGGTCGTTATGTCCTACACGTTGCATTATAGACTTTAAAGGTAAGCCCAATTCTGATAATATACTAATATGAGTATGGCGGAAAATATGAGTCGATATCTTTTTATCAGCGAGTTTTATTTTTCTAAGCTTAGTATTTATATATTGAATATTAAAAGGATTGCCAGTGCTAGTAGTAAAAATATAGCCCTTATCTTTATATTTTTTACTATTCCAGCTGGCAAGCTTTTTATTTTCTAAGATTATGCTATCAAGTATATATTTTGCCCTGTCATTTATGATGACATCACGATATGAATAAGAGTTTTTAGGCGTGCCACGTTGGGTATCTTCGCCATTGCGTGCAGATTTTATAATAGTTCCGTTTATATTGATTATAGATTTATCCTTGTAATAATCTTGAACACGCAAGGCGAGTAATTCCCCACAACGTAAACCAGTAAGGGCGATAAATTCCATAGCTAAACCAATGCGAGGATTTATTTCTTTTAACTGTTGCAGACATGATTTAAGTTCATCAGCATTTAGAAATTTATTTTGTAATCGCTGGACTTCTTTTTTTGTAGCAGTTCTTTTTCTTAACTTTATATCTATAAAGTCGCTTATATCCTGTACATATTTAGATTTTTTTGCATATCTCATAATAGATTTAATAATTATCAATGTAGCATTTGAATAACTATATGATAGTTTTTCTGTATAATACATATCGAAAATTATTTTTTCTGCTATGGCTGGCGTAAAATCAACAAATAACATATTAGAAATGGCTTTTTCTATGCGTTTTATATAGTTTTTATGGTTTAATATAGTGCTAACTTTAATACATGATGAACTATATTCAAGCCATTCAGTAGCAACTTGTATAAAGGTTAGACTATTAATCTTTTCAAGTTGCTTTTTTTCTGCTTTATTCAATACATCATAAAATCTAGCTTGTAATAATTCTGTAGCTTTTCTTTTGGCGTGAGTTGTATTGCTGTTTAATGTAACAGATAATTTTATCATTTTATTAGTATTAGGATTTAAGAACCTTTCACAAAATTTATATCTAATACCTTTTGAGTTTATAACTTTCTCAATCCACATAATAAACCACCTTTTCAATGTATTATCTTCACATAAACCACATCTATATAAATGCTCATATAATAATTGAAAATCATTGAAATACTATATGGATAAAATAAAAAGCATATAAAAATATGCTGGATAAATTTTATAAAGTTTTCATCATAATACAGTAAAATAAATCTACTAGTGTTTCATCAGCATGAAGCGATTATCATAAATCAACTTCAATATATAAATCATGCTCATTATTATTTGCTAGTGCCTGTAATCGAATTAACTCATTTGCTTGAAGTTCTTTGGCAAAAGTCATAAAGTCAGCCATGTTTTCAGTATTTAAGCAGTTTATATATCTTTGTTTGTCGTTTACAGGTATAACGATAGGTAAGATATGAGCTTGCAAGCAACTATAAACAATTAAAGCCCTACCAACTCGACCATTGCCGTCTGAAAATGGGTGTATATGCTCAAATTGTATATGCTGGCGTAAGATACTTTCTATTATTTCATCAGTATTTTTTGCCAATTCTATTTGATATTGTAAATTGGCTCGCCAATCTTCTAACGCACTAGGCACTAAATAAGGCGGTGTCGGTGTAAAATCAGCCCCAATTACTAAATTAGGTATAGTTTTAAATCTACCTGCTACGCCGTCAATAGCATTATTACATAAGATAGCATGAATAGATTTTATAAATTCATTATTTATTGATGCATCATGTTTTAAATCATCAATCATTTGATTAATATAAGATTTATAATTAAGGACCTCGTTAAGTTCTCGCATATTCATAGCACGAGGGATATAATTATCAATCAAAATACTTTTTGTTTCCCCTTGTGTCAATGTATTGCCTTCTATGGCGGTGCTATGATGTGCCATTCTAACCAGTAAATCAGAAAAATAATCATTTGATAAATAAATTCTTTCTTTCAATAAATTCACCTCGATACAAAAAATTTAACCGCCAATACAAGCGATTTTAAAGCATAGCCTATACAAATATATCTATACATATATAAAACATCTATACAGGGCTATTATTAAAGCAATCTAACCATAAAAGAATGATAAATCATCATCAAAAATAAAAGATATAAACTCATAATATTATTAAGCAAGTCCATTTTCTTATTAGATAATATCAAGGCTCAAGCTTAAGTTTTGAAAATGAGTAAACTTAATAAAGCCAATAACACATCAATCTTTTTTGATGAAATATTAGCCAGTTTCAGCCCTTTTATTTTGCTGGTGCTTATGATTGTACCTATAAAAAGCCTTATATATTACCGCCTAAAGTATTTATCTTATGGCGGTATTTTTTTACCCATGTTATTCAATTAACTCCGTCAAAATTGACGAAGTTCGTAAGAAAGGTAATGGTATTTTTTTACCCATGTTATTCAATTACCAATTTTAACAAACGCAAAATACAGGGATTAAAAATTTTACTTCAGCTATTTAATAATTAATTGCTTAGGCAATGCAATCAATCATCAGATAAATAAATAGGTACTTGCCTAGTGTATCTATTTATTTTCTTCAAAATAATCATTTTCTAAAGAAGAATTGACTTTAAAAAAATTCATATAGTTGATAGCTTTTAATATTGTTTTTATTTTTTCTGTTCTTTCTTTTTCATTTTGTATTTCATTTGCTTTTATTATATTATCCTGCAATTTTTTTATTACTTGTTTAGTATTCGTATTGCTTAAAAATATAGATAAAATATGGCTTGTTTCTTCATCATGTGCTATATCTATTTTATTTAGAGCATTTATAATTTTCTTTTTACTGACTACATATTCAAATGAAATACTTGCATTATTATTTTTAAAATAAATATTATTGTCGTCTGTTTTTTGTATTTTTATATCAGTGTGGTGCTTTTCATTTGCTATAGATAATAATTTATCTAGCCTTTTTAATAAAATGTAGTCATCTTTATTCCCTAAAATATTAGTCGTTCGCCCCAATAAATCATCAGTAGATACTTGAAGCAGGTCGGCAATTCTGCATAGTGTTTCGTATTTGGGTTCACGTCCTTGACTTTCATACCCTTTGTATGTTGAATATGAAATATTTAACGCCATTGCAAAATCTTTTGCTTGTTGATATCCTGCTTTTTTTCTGTGATATCGTAAATTTTCTTGAAAGCTCATTGTTTCACTTCCTTTCATAGATTATTTTAAGTCTCTATTTGAATAACGTCAATAAAATTTTTTAATAAAGTTTAAAAAATAGTATTGATTTTTATAAATTATTATATTATTATTGGTTTATAAAGTAAACTTATTAATGTTTCAGAGCTTTTAAGTTTAGAAATGATAATTCAGAGAGGTGTAAAAATGCTTAAGTTAGATAGAAGAAAATTAGATTTAATACTTGCTGAAAAATGCTATAGCTTAGCGGATTTAACAAAAAAAGCTGGCGTTAGTTCAGCATTGATAACAAAAGTAGTTAGCGGAAATTATACGCTTACCACTAAGACACTAGGCAAAATAGCAAAAGCCCTAGAAGTTAAACCGCAAGATTTAATACAAGAATAAGAAAACCGCCAATATATTTTTTGGCGGTGCTGATGAAAGTGTATAAAAAGAATTTGCGATAAGAATAATAGAAAGTAGGTCGATAATATGGCGGAACTTATTCATTTAAAAATAAAAGCTATGAGTTTTGACAGATTAATAAAAGAACTACATAGCTTGAAAGATATGTATATAGATTTTAGTAATAGCAATGATAATATTATGGCTACTTCGACATTTCATATAGTTGCTAAAGATTTAGATACATTACTAAAAAAATATGAAGAAAGGAATGTATAAAATGGCGATACTTGATTTAATTGATTTGAAGAAAGTTAATAAAGAATTGCAAGCTTTAAATATTATTAATGATGTAATGGCAAGAATTAACCTTGATAGTGAAGAAAAAAACAACATTCAAAATTTTATCTATTATGAAATAGATAAAAGAGTAAAATCAATAGATGAATTTATAAGTAAAAAAGAAAAAGCCCTATACCAAAGTATAAGGGCTAGCAAAAAATATTAAACAATAAAATTTTAACACTAAATAAGAAAAAGATAAATATAAAATGAGCATAAACCACATCTATATAAATGCTTATATAAAAGGATTGTACTTCTAAGATTTTAAGGAGCAATAAAAATGGATATTGTAGCAGATACTTTAGTAGATATTAGAATAAAAAATAATGATGTATATGTACAACAAAAACATATATTGAAGCTTTATGATTTCAGTCGTTCTACATTATGGCGGTTAATAAATGAAATGCGACTAATACCAAAATATCAAAAGGCTTTTCGTGATGTAAGCCCACAAAAAAAGCTGGTACATCTTGCCAGTTTTGAAGAATTTATCAAATATAAACATCAAAAATATATGAAAATGTAAACACTTGAAGAATAATTTTATAATAAGCCCCTAAAATTGGGGCTTTTATATTACATAATTTAAGGGCTAAATAAAGCCCTTTATGACTTGATAAGGTTATTATCTTAATGACCATACATAAAAATATAGAGAAAGGAGCAAAAGAAAATGGCTTATAAAAAAGATGTGATTAGTATAAGAAATGGCGATATTTTAGAAATAACTAAAAGTAAAAGATTACCAGTTAAAAATAGATTAAGAAATAATAAGATGAATACTACATCAGAACAGCAGGAAAAAAGAAATATTAAATATGCTACTAATTTATTAAGACTGTTACTTCTACAAAACTTTAACGAAAATGATTTATATTGCACATTAACATATGATAAGCCAGTAGCAGGAGAAGAAGCAAAAAAACATTTGGCCAACTTTAGAAAAAGATTGCAACGCTTGGCCCAAAAATTAAATATAGAAGCAAAATATATTGCAGTAACAGAAATCGGCGGAAAAAATAAAATACATCATCATATCATTATTCATACCAGCAAAAATATTATCAAAGTATCTCATATTCGAGATATATGGAAAAATGGATTTGTGAAAATAAAATTATATGGCGGAACTTTGCAAGACGCTGAAAGTTTGGCCAACTATTTTATAAAGAAAAATAGAAATGCTTTTTATGTATTGCCTAATATATACAAAAAGCGTTGGAACTCTAGCCAAAACTTGCAAAAGCCCCAACGCTCAACGGCTGTTATACATCATAAAACTTGGAAAATACAGCCAAAAACAAAAAAAGGTTATTATTTAGACACTCATTCAATAATAAACGGCTTTTATGAATTTGATAGCGGTATAGAATACGAATATCAATTCTATAGGCTAATACGCATAAAACCGCCAAAATCTAAATAATAGATACACTATTTATATAATATCATTATTTACTATATAAGTATATATGTTTATATATTTATAAGCTAATAACGATAATTAATAGAGTCATATTTTAAATTTTAACATAGAAGGGAATATATATCATGATACAAGTAATAATTTTAGATACTGATAATAAGATGATAGTTTTTTCAAGAAGTGATGAAAAAGAATATACACAAGCCAAAGAATATTTTAGCGAATTATATAAAACTAAAACTGATAGAAATATGGAATATAAAGCTATATCTTTTAAAGAGTTAAAGAAGATATTGTCAGATTTATAAATTTTAATAGAGAATATAAGTTCTTTATTTATGGCGGATAATAGTAAAGAGTATAAGTTTGTAAGTTTGATAAAACCAATCGGTTGAAATCTTAGCTGATTGAATTAACAGTTTCACTTTTTTGTGAAGTTGTAACAAAGTCAAATAGGTTGCAATCTTAGTTAATTGAATTACTTTAAAGCTCAAATAGTCCGCAAGTATTAAAATAGTTAAGTCATAATAGATTAGACTATCAGCATAATATAATAAAAGGTACTTCTAGAAATTTTTTATGGTGCGGGTAGCTTGCGAGCCCCAGCGTTTAACTAGATATAAAAAAATAATTATTGATTTCCTTCCTTTTATATTAAAAACGTTGATATATAAGCATTTTTAATAGGACTTTGGGAAATTTATATAATTTTGACAAACTAGAACCGCCATACAATAGATAAAAAATATGCTGGTATATATTAATAAGACTTGCATTAATAAAAAACGTCTGTACAAATTTGATTAATAAAATAACGGCGAATAAAAAAGTTTATCGTGTAATATCTAATATCAACGGCTAACATTTTAGTTAGCCGTTAAACAATCAAATAAAAGTAATATTCTTTAATCTAAATATATTACAAATATGTTACAAGTATGTTACAACTATATTATAAATAAACTATAAATATTATATGGCGGATTGCAATATAAAATCTTATATAGCCCCCAGTGGCGTATATATCAATGCTTTTCTTATATATCGGAGAGTCCACATTTATAAAAAATATGTCTAATCGTTGTATGGGGTGTGGTATAGATAACGTATAAAGCAACTGAAAAAGATTTAAACGATATGAAAAATTTTATAAGCGTTCATCAGTGTGAGTATATTTTGTAGATATTATAAAAGTTAATGATTTTGTAAAATGATATTGAGATATAAAAGAGGTGGCGTATATTATGTGGACTTCTTTTTTACAGATGTATAAAATGTTTGATTGTAAATAAGGAACGCCATATAATTTGACCTTTAATAAAATTACTATTGTATAAGTCTAATATCAAATTAATAAGGTTCTAGTGTAGAACGTTACAGATAAAAGTGTTGATTTTGTACCAAGTTCCGAAAAAACGGAATTTGGTTGATTGTAGGTTTTTCCGAAAAAACGGAAAAACATTGATATATAGATAATAGCTTAAGCCTAAAATAACTATAGTTTTATAAATGGTTAGTTGTTCATCAGCGTGAAGTTGTTTTATAGTTTTAAATCAAGCATTAAAAATTAGATATGATATCAAAACAATATAATAATGGGTGTCGTGAAATACGATAGCCTTGAAGATGTATAAAAAACATATGATTTTATAAAGTGCTGGAGCTATAAAAACTAATTTATCAAAAGAGAATAATATATCATTCTATCAGCAATTAAAAAGATTGAAATTTCAGTTTATTTTTCTGCTAAAATAAGTAAAGATTTTTGTATTGTCAGATTGGTAAATTATGACCGCCATATAATAGATAAAAATATGCTGGTATATAATAAGACCTACATCAATAAAAAACGTCTGTACATGGCGGAAAATTTAATATATATTGTTTGATTTTATATAAATTGTTGATGACGTCGGTAATACCGACACCATGAGAATTTAATATATATTGTTTGATTTTATATTATGATGTGTGATATTCTTTAGAAGTTGAGCGGTAAATTTATTTGGGTAGAGAATTTAAGTATAAAAATAAACCTAGCAAAGTAAAAAATTGCTAGGTTTGAGTATTTATATAGATGTGGTTTATGTGATATTCCCCTTTTTTGCCCCTTTTTTAATAAAATGGCTTAAAAGTATTGATATTATAAGACGTTCCCACACTCTCTGCCATATGTGCATAATAGACCTGCTCATAAGAGCAGGTCTTTTTTGTTTTTATCTGAAAATAAAGATTGAAGGTGGGTAAAAAGATGGTAGAATGTTCAATTTGTCATAAACATATTGATGAAAAAGTAGCTTTAGTCAATACTGATAAAGATGGCAATAAACGTGTTATTTGCCAAGAGTGTTTTAAACAAGAAGCAGGCGTAGATTATGAAACTTTTGCTTACCGTAAAGAAAATGCTAAACAAATTTCAATCGCAGTTATTATTTGTTTGGTGATGACCATTTATGCTTTTGTTGAAAAAGGACCATTGTATGGAGCTTTAGGACTTGTTTTAACTGTACTTATATATTTCTTTTCGGGAAAGATAAAATAATAAAAAATATAAGTAACATAATTATGAGGTGATATTATGGCTTATCGTGAATATGTAGAAAAGGGTTATATGCCTTCTCGAGAAATGATGAAAAAATTTCTCATAGAGCAGATTGACTTTAAACGAAATTTTGAAGTTGTGGATTTATATAATGCTGTAGATAAAGTCAGTGCTGAAGATGTGAAGGCAAAAGTCATTTTACCTAAATTGCCAGTGAGTAAAATGGACGGTATTGGTGTTTGTTTTGCAGATTTTAAAGATGGCATACCAGATACTGAGAATTGGCAAGAAGGCAAGGAATATATTTTTGCCAATACTGGCTGTGTAGTGCCAGAGCCATATGATACAGTTATTTTAATAGAAGATGTTCGTTTTATAGATGGTAAATTAAAAATTTTAGCTAAACCTGAAACAAAGGGACAATTAATCGACCCACCAGGAAGTCTTATCGGTAAAGATGAAGTTTTAGTAAATAAATATGAAAAAATCACAGCACCTCAAGTCGGTTTATTAGCATCAGGCGGTATTAAAGAAGTAAAAGTTATAGCAAGACCAAAGATTGCATTTATTCCTACTGGTGATGAATTAGTTTCATGGCAAAGTGAAGATTATCCAGTAGACAAAAATATAGAGTCAAATAGCATGATGTTATCTGCTTTTTGTAAACAATATCAAGCAGACTTAACTATATTTCCGATAATCCCTGATGATAAAGAAAAAATAAAAGAAGCTCTTACCAAAGCAAGTGAAATAGCAGATATCATTTTAATAAATGCAGGTTCTTCTAAAGGAACAAAGGATTTTACGCTTGATTTATTAGAAACAGAAGGCGAAGTTTTAGTTTATGAATTAGGTTGTAGACCAGGTAAACATTCTAGCTTCTCTAAATTTAACCAAAAACCAGTATTAGGTATTGCAGGCCCTCCAAATGGTGCAGAATTAGCTATGCGTTTTTATTTAAAAGCTATTATGCAAGCTTATTATCATCAAAAATTAAGCAGTTTGGAAACTGTAAACGTAACTGTAGATTTTGATTTTACAGCACCGAAAAATGCAGATTTTTGCTTGCAAGTTCATATTTTTAAACAAGATGATAAATATCATGCGCAAATAATTAATCCTAAAGGAGTAACAAGAGCTACTTTGTTGCAAAAATATAACGGTTTTATTTATCAATTAAAGGGTACAAGTTTAAATGTAGGCGATGAAGTAACTGCTGAATTGATAGTTGAACGCAAAGAGATAGAAAATCAAAATTAAGCTTATGTAAAATAGAAATGATGAGGATTTTGAATGCAAGATTGTTTTAAGCGTAATATAGATTACTTGCGTGTATCACTTACAAGTAATTGCAATTTACGTTGCCAGTATTGTATGCCAGAGCAAAAAATAAAGCAGACAGAAGAAATGCTTTCGCAAAAAAATTTAATACATTTAGTGGAATTAATCAGTTCAACGGGTATAAAAAAAATAAGGCTCACTGGCGGAGAGCCATTATTATATCCAAATATTGAAGATTTAATAATAAGATTTAAAGCAATACAAGGTATAGAAAAAATAGTATTGACTACAAATGGCATATTATTATCTAATAAAGTAGATGTTTTGAAAAAAGCTGGTATAAGTGGTATAAATTTAAGTTTAGATTGTATTGATAAAGATTTATTTAGAGAAATTACACGTGGCGGAGATATAGATAAAGTTCTATTAGGAATAAAATTAGCTCAAAAAGAAAATATTCCTTTAAAAATCAACAGTGTAATTATGCAGGGAATAAATGAAAAAGAGATAATTCCCTTGATTGAATTTGCCAATGATAATAAAATAGATTTGCGTTTTATCGAGTTAATGCCGATGAATGTGGCAAAGAATTTTAAAGCGGTAAAAGAAGATGATTTAAAAGCTATAATTAGCAAAAAATATGGAGCTTTAAAACAAATAGATGTATTTGAAGGTCCAGCACATTATTATCAAGTAGAAAATTTATCAATAAAAATAGGATTTATTTCTGCATTATCACATAAATTTTGTGCTAATTGCAATCGTTTACGATTGACATCAACAGGCATGTTAAAACCTTGTCTACATTATAATAGTGGTGTTAATTTAAATGATTTATTGAAAAAGAATGTAACAGATGAAGAAATTTTAGCGATAATAAAGGATACTATTTATCATAAACCTAAAAATCATCACTTAGAAAATGAAGCTTTTTCACAAAAAGAAGATAAATCTATGTCTTTAATTGGTGGATAAGTGATATAATAAATAAATATCACTATATTATATATTTTAATTGAATACAGGAGGTATTTTTAATGAACAAATCTGTACATCCAGTTGATGAAAGATTGCCATTAGGTCAAACGTTTCTCTATGGTCTTCAGCATGTATTAGCAATGTATGCTGGTGCGGTAGCGGTACCACTTATCGTGGCGAATGCTATCGGTCTTAGTACAGAGGATTTAATTTATTTGATTAATGCAGACTTATTTACTGCTGGTATTGCGACTTTAATTCAGACTTTGGGTCCATGTAAAATGGGAAGTAAATTACCAATTGTGCAAGGTGTAACATTTGCAGCTGTTTCGCCGATGATAATGATTGGTCAAGCTGATGGGTTAACAGCGATTTATGGTGCTGTTATAGCCAGCGGGTTGTTCATGTTTTTAATGTCTCCATTTTTTAGCAGATTGGTTGGCTTTTTCCCTCCAGTAGTAACTGGTAGTGTTATTACAATTATTGGTTTGTCTTTATTGCCAGTAGCAGTAAGATGGGCTGGTGGTGGTAATCCAGCTGCTGCAGATTTTGGAAGTATTCCAACTTTATTGTTATCTGCTTTTGTTTTATTGTTAGTAATTATATTCTATCGTTGGTTTTCTGGTGTATGGAGAAATATTTCCGTATTGTTAGCATTGGTAATAGGTACAGTAGTAGCTTCTTTCTGTGGTTATACAGATTTTAGCCATATCGGTAAAGCTGATTGGCTAGGTCTTGTTACTCCTCTTCATTTTGGTGTACCAACTTTTGATATTCCAGCAATTATTGTAATGATTTTAGTTATCTTAGTTGTTATGACAGAAACTACTGGTGATATTATCGCTGTAGGTGCTATCGTAGGTAGACCAGCAGACCAAAAAACAATTACAAGAGGTCTTCGTGCTGATGGTTTCTCCACTTTACTTGGTGGTATCTTAAATACTTTCCCTTATACAGCATTTGCTCAAAATATCGGTCTTATCACACTCACAAATGTAAAGAGCCGTTTTGTTGTAGCTGGTTCTGGTGTAATTTTAATGTTATTAGGTTTATTCCCTAAAATGGCAGCTTTAGTTGCATGTATTCCAGCTCCTGTACTTGGTGGTGCAGGTATCGCTATGTTTGGTATGGTAGCAGCAAATGGTATTCGTGTATTAGCGAAAGTTGAATATGAAGGCGAAGGCAATTATAATGTCTTAATCGTAGGTATCAGTCTTGCAATGGGTCTTTTATCCATGGCTGTTCCTGAAATCTTCAAACATTTAACTGGCATTTGGAGCATTATCTTCCATAGTGGTATTACAATCGGAAGTTTAACAGCAATTATTTTAAATGCTATTTTAAATAGAAATAATAAATTAAAAAAATAATAAATAATAAAAGAAACTCCTTTAGTTTTTAGCTAAAGGAGTTTTTTATTGTTAGGAAATATGTGGTAAACTTTTATTAAATCATTTGATAAAAAAGTAAAAATAAAATTTTTATAAATTTAATTGATTGAATACTGGGAGGAGGATATTTATGATTTTTTGTAAAAGTGGTGGTTGTAGTGCCAAATTAGGGCCAAAGGTTTTAAGTAAAGTTTTATCTAAATTGCCTAAATTTGAAGATGAAAATTTATTAGTGGGTTTTGATTCAAGTGATGATGCTTCTGTATATAAATTAACAGATGATATTGCAATGATACAGACATTGGATTTTTTCCCACCGATGGTAAATGAACCTTATATTTTTGGGCAGATAGCAGCAACAAATGCAGTAAGTGATATTTATGCTATGGGTGGCACAGTAAAAACTGCACAGAATATAGTGTGTTTTCCTGAAAATGAAGATTTAAATATTTTAGGGCAGATAATGGCTGGTGGAGCTAGTAAAATAATGGAAGCTGGCGGAATTTTATCTGGTGGTCATTCTGTAAATGATGAAAGTATAAAATATGGTTTGGCAGTAACAGGTATTGTCAATCCTCAAAAAATATATCAAAATAATACTATAGAATTAAATGATGATTTAATTTTAACAAAGCCACTAGGTGTAGGTATTATCATGGCGGCAAATTCTGTTGGTGAAGCAAGTGATGAGGCTATGCAAAAAGCCATAAAATCCATGACTACTTTAAATAAAAAGACGGCAGAAATCATGACTGATTATGATGTTCATGCTTGCACTGATGTAACAGGCTTTGGTTTTATTTGTCATCTTTTAGAAATGGTAGCTAAAGATTATAGTGTAGATGTTTACGCAAAAAATTTACCGATTATCAAAGAAGCTTTGACTTATGCAGATAATTTTTTAATCACAAGTGCAGGTCAGAGAAATCGTAATTTTGCAGGAGAAAAAGTTTCTTTTGCAGATGAAATATCTTTTGCTATGCAAGAAGTTTTATTCGATCCACAAACTTCTGGCGGTTTATTGATAAGCGTAAATTCTAAGGATAGTAAATCTTTAGTGGAAGAAATGCAAAAAGCAGAGATAGATGCTCGCATTGTGGGTAAGGTGACAAATTTAAATAAATATAAAATAAATGTTATGTAATTTTTTTAGAGGTGATTTTTATGGAAAAAACTATAGATGCTAGAGGTCAGGCTTGTCCAAAACCGCTTGTAATGGCTAGAGATACATTAAAAACTTTGACACAAGATGATAAATTAAATGTAGTTGTCGATAATTTAGTTTCTGCACAGAATTTGGAAAAAATGGCAAGCCAGATGAATTTACCATCTCAAAAAGTACAGCAAGGTACAGATTATATAGTATCTTTGTTTGTAAAAAAATCCATGTTCATTCCTCAACAAGAAGAAATAAAATGTGAAGTGCCAACAAAGACAGATAATTCTTTTGTCGTTGTAGTCAGCAGTAATGTAATGGGTCATGGCGATGATAAATTAGGCAGTATTTTGATTAAAGGCTTTATTTATTCTTTGACATGTTTAGAAACTTTACCTAAAGCTGTTATTTTTTATAATAGTGGTGTTAAATTAGCAGTTGAAGGTTCTGAAGTATTAGAGGACTTAAAAACTTTAGCTGATGCTGGTGTAGAAATAGTAGCTTGTGGCACTTGTTTAGAATTTTATCAGTTAAAAGAAAAATTAGCTGTAGGTAAAATCGTAAATATGCTTGATATTGTAGAGCGTCAAGCAAAAGCGACGAAAGTGGTAAAACCATGATTTATTTTGACCAAGCAGCAACGAGTTATTATCGTCCAGATTGTGTAGTTACTGCTGTTATTGAAGCGTTAGCTAATGCTGGCAATTCATCAAGAAGTGCAACAGGGCCATCTATTTGGTCTTCGCGAATTGTTTATGAAGCACGTGAAAAAATTGCTACTTTATTTAATGCAAAACCAGAAAATGTGGCATTTACTTCTGGGGTAACAGAGAGTTTGAATTTAGCCATAGCATCTTTTTTTAATAAAGGGCATATCATAACTACAGCAAATGACCATAATTCTGTATTGCGTCCATTATATTTACGTGATGGCGATTTGGATTTAACCATAATTCCTGTAGATAAAGATGGAAATTTTGAATATGAATTGATGGAAAGAGCTTTTCGTCCTGATACTTTGGCTGTGATTACAACAGGAGCATCAAATGTTACTGGTAATCTCATGGATATACAGCGTATAGGAACTATAGCTCATGAACATAATGCTTTATTTATTTTAGATGCTGCTCAAGTAGCTGGTTTAATACCGATTGACATGGAAAATTTCAACATAGATATTTTATGTTTTACAGGTCATAAAGAATTATTTGCTCCGCAAGGTACAGGTGGTATAGTTTTGCGAGAAGGTCTTCACCCTGTACCTGTGAAAGTTGGTGGCAGTGGTTTTTATAGTTTTGCGAAAAATCACCCAGATATGATGCCAAATGTATTTGAAGCGGGAACAGCAAATGTTCATGGTATTGCAGGGCTGAATGCTTCTGTAGATTGGATTTTAAAAAATGGTTTAGATACAGATGCACTTTTGTTGGCAAAAGATTTTTATGAAGGTCTAAAAAATATTGAAGATGTAAAAATCTATGGCTGTTTTAAAAGAAATCGCGTACCAGTGATAAGTTTTAATATCAAAGATATAGATTCTTCGATAGTTGCAGATAGATTATGGATGGAATACAGCATTGCTGTCCGCAGTGGTATACACTGTGCGCCACTTATTCATCAGGCTTTAGGAACTGATAAACAAGGCACAGTTCGTTTTAGTTTTTCAAGATTTAATACACAAGAAGAAGTAAAACAAGCATTAATAGCAATAAAAGAAATCAGGGACGATTTATGTCAAGATTAGGAAAATCTTTAAAATTAGTGATAACATTTGATAATCCAACACATGCTTTTGCTTTTGAATCTGCTTGTAAAAAAGGAAATATCGCTGGCAGATTATTGCCTGTACCTGTGGAGCTTACAGGTGGTTGTGGCATTGGTTGGACTAGTAAAATAGAAGATAAATCTATAGTAGAAGATTTTATAAAACAAAATAATTTAGCAGTTGGCCATATTTTAGAGCTTGAGTTTTAGTCTTGAAGTTCATTTAATATGGATAATGTATCTATATCTACTAATTCTTTAGCAGAATTTACTTCGACTAAAGTTAATTCATCAAGATGTTTTTGAATGACAATGCGACCGCCTTTATCTCCATGGATAGCAAGTAATTCTGGCACGTATTTTTGAGCGAAAATCACAGGATTACCTCTTTTCCCTTTATATGATAGAGCGCAGATATTATCTTTTTTTTGCCATGTTTGATAAAGTTTATTTAGGCTTGCAAATGTCAAAAATGGTTGGTCGCAAACGATGAATAAATAGCCGTCAATATTATTATCATTTGTATTATCAGCAGAAGATAATTGTTGGCTGGCTTTTATGGCTAATTGCATAGAATGAGATTGACCCAAATGAGTATCATAGTTAGGAATAATTATTATATTTGGGTCAATTTTTTTGGTGATTTCAGGATATTTAGTAACTAAAATTGTTTGTTTGGGATTTAGCTTTTTGATTAAATTTAAAGTATATTGATACATAGGAATATTATTTATAGGATAAAGTAATTTATTCGCACCGAAACGAGAGCTATTGCCAGCAGCCAAAATAACAACGCATAGAGATTTTTTATACATAGAAAACACCTCATAGGAGAATAAATTTATGTTTTTAGAATATACAAAGAAAAAGTTGATTAATAAAAGTATAGTAGAGTATTTGCAAGTGAAAAATCAAGATATAATTTCTATATCTGGTGCAGGTGGTAAAACGTCTACAATAAAATTATTAGCTAAAAATTTAGTGCGTGAACATAAGAAAGTTTTGATTACAACAACAACAAAGATGTTTAAAACAGCAGATGCCATAACAATAAGAGATAAAAATTTATTAAAGCAAAAATTAAAACAGCAAAATTGGGTATTTACTGGTCAAGATTATGGCAAAAAGATAAGTTCATGGGACGAAGAATTTTTGCGAGAAATCATATCTTTGGCAGATATAACTTTGATTGAAGCTGATGGAGCAAAAAGATTGCCATTTAAATTCCCTAAACAAAAAGAACCAGTTTATATATCTTCATCAAATAAAGTAGTGTATATCGTAGGCATGAGTGCATTAAATCAGCCGTTAAAATCTTTATGTCGGGCAGAACTTTTAGCAAAGTTTTTACAAAAGCAAGTAAACGAAAATCTGACAAAAAATGATATAATAAAAGTGATATCAAGTGAACAAGGGGCAAGAAAAGATATAGGTAGGCGAGATTTTTTTGTTATCCTAAATCAAGTTGATACTTTACTTGCTTTAAAAGAGGCTATATTTATAGCTGAAAAATTGACAGAATGTAAAATAAAAGTGGCGATAAGTAGTTATCGTGATGAGTTTTAGAAAGTAAAAATAGAGAAGGTAAAGGTAATTTTAATGGAAAAAATATTGATAAAAGGCGCTGGCGATTTAGCTTCAGGCATTGCTTGGCGATTACAACGAGCAGGATTTCCGATTATTATGACGGAGATAGAAAAGCCTTTGACTGTGAGATTGACAGTGTCTTATTCTAATGCTGTTTATGAAAATGAAGTGAATATAGAAGGCATAAAAGGAAAGTTAGTAAATAATTATCAAGAGGCACAAGAAGTTATCGCACAAGATAAAATTGCTGTAATTGTTGATGAAAATGCTGATATTGCGAAAGAGTATAAACCAGATATTATCATTGATGCTATAATGGCTAAGAAAAATATAAATACAAAAATTGATGATGCACCGATTGTCATTGCTGTAGGGCCTGGATTTACAGCTAAAAAAGATTGCGATTATGTTATCGAAACGAAAAGAGGTCATTTCTTAGGTAAGGTAATCGAAGAGGGCAGTGCTATAAAAAATACAGGTGTTCCAGGAAATATTGGCGGTTATACTGTAGAGCGAATTATCAGAGCTAATGGCGAGGGCGTATTTAAATCCGTGGCAAAAATTGGTGATTTTGTAAAAAAAGGCGATATTGTAGCCTATGTTGATGATAGGGAAGTAACAGCTTTAATAGATGGTATTGTCCGCGGTATGTTGCATGATGGTATTATAGTTACAGATAAGATGAAATGTGGAGACATTGACCCACGAGCAGAGCAAAGCCATTGTTTCAGTATATCTGATAAATCTAGAGCTATAGGTGGCGGTGCTTTAGAAGCTGTATTATATGGCTTGAAAAATTTGAGAAAGCAGGGCAAAAAATGATTACAATAAAAGCTTTTTGGCAAAAAGTGCAGACACAATTAAAAGTAAATAATCCTGTGATTTTAGCAATGGTCATGGAGAAAAAAGGTTCTGCTCCGCGCGGAGTAGGTGCACATATGCTTATTTTATCTGATGGCTCAACGGTGGATACAATTGGCGGTGGTCCTTTAGAATATTTGGCTATACAGGAAGCTAAACAAAATTTAAAAAATGGTAAATCCATAGTGCAGACTTTTTCTTTAAATAATGCTACTGCTGGTGAATATGGTATGGTTTGTGGCGGTCAGTTGACAGTTGCTCTATATTGTTTACAGCAAAAAGATTTAGTTCAAGTGGAAAAAGCATTAACTTTAATCAATACAAAAAATAAAATCGTTTTGAACTTAAGTTGGCAAAATGAAAACTTCGATTTTAAAGTTTATGACTTAGCGGAAAGCTTTGCTTTGAAAGAAAAGTTGACTAAAAAATCTTTATTGCAGATGGATACAACAAATCAATCTGGGCAGTATTTAGAAATCATGAAGCAAAGCCCTAGAGTTTATTTGTTCGGTGGCGGATATGTAGCTCAAGAGGTCGCAAAATTATTGCCAAATTTAGAATTTGAATATATCGTGCTTGAAGAACGCAGTGAATTTGCAAAAAAAGAATTATTTCCAGACGCTAAACGCATTGTAGTTGTAGATTATGCAGATTTTAGTAATCAAGTGGAAATCAAAAATAGCGATTATGTAATAGTTGTAACTAATGGTCATACAAAAGACACTTTGGTTTTAGAAAGTTTATTGAAAAATCCTCCAGCATATATTGGTGTGATTGGCAGTAGACATAAAAAAATTCATGTAGAAAATTATTTAGTTGGAAAAGGATTTAGCGAAGATTTAATAAAACAAATTATCATGCCTATAGGGCTAGATATTAAAGCGGAAACACCTTCCGAAATTGCAATTAGTATTGTAGCTCAGTTAATTCAAAAAAGAGCTCAGTAAAATAATTTTAGATGGGAGAAAAATAGATGTTTGGATTAGGTATACCAGAATTAATTTTGATTTTAGTGATTGCGTTAGTGGTATTTGGCCCTAAGAAATTGCCAGAAATAAGTAAGGCTTTAGGTAAAAGTATAAAAGAATTTAGAAATTCAACATCAGATATCACAGATACAGTGAATACTGTTAAAGATGTAACTGATGTGGCTAAAAAATTAAAATAATAAATTATAAATGAGGAAAATATGGCGAATTTTACGCATTTTAATCAAGATGGTGAAGCTATCATGGTTGATGTCAGTCAAAAAGATATTACCATGCGGATAGCTATTGCCGAAGGTAGTATAAAAGTAAATCAAGAAGTTTTTCGTTCAATCAAAGAACAGACTAATAAAAAAGGTGATGTATTAGCTGTTGCTAGAATAGCTGGTATCATGGCAGCGAAAAAAACAAGTGATATGATACCGCTTTGTCATCCATTGTTTATTACAAAAGTTACGATTGATTTTGAATTAGACGAAGACAATTATATGATAAAAGCTATTGCGACAACAAAAGTCAATGGTAAGACTGGCGTTGAGATGGAAGCACTCCATGCTGTATCAGTTACTTTATTGACGATTTATGATATGTGCAAGGCTATAGATAAAAGTATGGAAATATCAGATATACGTCTATTGCATAAAGAAGGCGGAAAATCTGGCGTTTATGATTATGAAAAATAATAAGGAGTATAGATTTTAATTGATGGGAAAAATTTTAGCTGTATGTATCAGTAAACAAAAAGGTACTTTAAAAACTGCTGTAGATAAGGGCTTGATGATAAAAGATTTTGGTTTAGAACATGATGCTCATGCTGGAAAATGGCATCGTCAGATAAGTTTATTAGCAGTGGAAGCGGTGAGAGCTTTTGAAGAAAAATATAATTTCAAAGTTCCTGCTGGTGCATTTGGCGAAAATCTTTTAGTTGAAGGTATTGATTTAAAAAATTTGCCGATTGGTACAAGATTGAAAGTAAATGATATTTTATTGGAAATCACTCAGATAGGTAAAAAATGCCATTTAGGTTGCAATATTCAAAAGCAAACAGGTGAATGTATCATGCCTAATGAAGGTGTATTTGCGATTGTATTAAATGGCGGAGAAATTAAAGCACAAGATACGATTTTTGTAGAAGCTTGAGAAGGTGAATGAAATGTTTGAAGTGGCGATAATCACTGCAAGTGATAAAGGTGCAAAAAGTCTTCGTGAAGATTTAAGTGGTCCATGTATAAAACAGATTGTAGAAGAGTCTGATTATAAAGTAGTATCCATGGAAATTTTGCCAGATGATAGAGCTTTATTGGCAGATAAAATGATAGAGCTTGCGGATAAAGAAATTCCTTTGATTTTGACAACAGGTGGTACAGGTTTTTCGCCAAGAGATAATACACCTGAAGCGACAAAAGATGTAATTGAAAGAGAAACACCAGGAATTTCTGAAGCTATGCGTATGTATAGTTTAAAAATTACACCAAGAGCTATGTTAAGTCGAGCAACTTCAGGCATTAGAAAAAAATCTTTGATTATTAATTTGCCGGGAAGTCCTAAAGCTGTAAGAGAATGTTTGGAATATTTATTGCCAACATTAGACCATGGTCTTAAAATTATGCTTAATTTAGATAATGAATGTGCTAGAAAATAATAAAAAACTAGATGTAGTTTAACTGCATCTAGTTTTTTTATTTTAATTATTAAATTGTATGAACAATAGGTTTCATTTTGTCAAATGTATAGATATATTTAAATCCTAAATCTTTTAATATTTGTTTAGTCTCTTGGATTTTAAAGCCATATTGGTCAACATCATGACCGTCAGAACCAATGGTTATAATATCACCACCTAATTTTTTATAGAGTTTTAAAATTTCAACGGAAGGCGTTAAATCTTTTAGTCCATAACGATAACAAGAAGTATTAATTTCAATGCCTTTATGATCATTTATGACTTGTTTTAAAATCTCATTTACAAGGTCAAAGACTTTATTGAAAGGATAAATCCCTTTTTGGTCGTAACGATTAATCATATCTAAATGACCAAGAACACAATAATCTTTATATTTCTGGATTACTTTTAAAATTTCTTGGTAATAAAGTTCATTATATTCTTGTTGTGTTTTTCCTTTTTGAAAAGCTTGGTTCCAAAATTCAAGGTTATTGACTTGATGACAAGAAAGTATTATAAAATCAAAGGGATAACTAGCAAATGTTTTGGCAAATTGATTGATAGTATGTGTTTGCATACCAAATTCCATGCCGAATTTTAGTTTTATTTGAGGAGAAAATAATTTTTGATAATATGTAAATTTTTCAAGATATTTTTGACAATCACAATTTAAATCTGTTTTTACACCATAATCAATATGTTCAGTAAAACAGATTTCATCGAAATTTTTAGCTATTGCTGTTTGGATAGCTTTTTCCATAGGGCAAGTAGAGTCATCACTAAATTCAGTGTGCATATGATAATCAGCTAACATGATAAAACCTCCTAAAATAATTAATTATAGAGTCATAATAATATATAATAAGGGATAATACTATCAATATTGACCGAGTTTTTTATAACAATAATCTGCTGAGGATGAGCTTTATGTATATAATAGAAAATAATTTAGAAGTAGTAGAATATGAAAATTTATTATTGCCAATATCTATAAAGATAAGAGAATTAATACAATATAAAAATAAAAGAGCTTTATGTCATTGGCATGATGATATAGAAATTATAAAAATTTTATCAGGTTCAATGAATTTTTATATAAATGGAGAAATTTTTCGTTTAATAAAAGATGATATTTTAATTGTAAATTCAAAGCAGATACATTATGGTTATGAATATAATCATGATGATTGTAAATTTATTTGTTTAATGGTAAATCCTTCAGTATTAAAAATTAATAAAGCTATGTATCAAGAATATGTAATTCCTATTATTGAGAATAATGGTCTATTGGCATGGTGTTTAAAAAATAATGAAGGAAAACAATTAGATAGAATATTATTTGCATTAATAGATTGGCAGGAAAAATCTTGTAGAGCAAAAGAATGGAGATTGTTGTCTTTAGTATATGATTTATGGTATCAAATATATAATTTAATAGATAATGATAAAAATTTAAACTTAATAAAAGATGATACTTCTGATGATGTGAATATATTTAAACAGATGGTAATATTTATTTATCAAAATTATAAAAAAGCAATAATTTTGCAAGATATTGCAAAATCTGGAAATGTAGGTAAAAGTAAGTGTTATGAACTTTTTAAGCGATATGTAAATAAAACACCAAATGATTTTGTTAATTTATATAGGTTAGAAAAAAGTAAGATTTTATTGAAGAATGAAGATTTATCAATTACAGAAGTTGCATTAGAATGTGGATTTAATAGTGGAAGTTATTATGCAGAACTTTTTAAAAAATATAATGGATGTACTCCAAGAAATTTTCGTAAATATAAAAAATAATCTGTTCATCTAAAAAGAAAATGAACAGATTATTAAAAGTTGAAAGCTATTAATAGTTTTTATAAAGAATGCGAATGGAGTTTAAAATACAAATTATAGCCACACCAGTATCGGCAAAAACTGCTGCCCACATGGAAGCAAATCCCATAAGACCGAGTATCATGATGAGTATTTTTACACCTAAGGCAAAGACTACATTTTGCCATGCTATGCGAATGGTATCACGAGAGATATTTATCGCTTGGAAAATAGAATGAACTTTAGAATTCATAAATACTACGTCAGCAGCTTCAATGGCAGCATCAGCACCACTACCCATAGCAGCGCCAACATCAGCACCAGCGAGAATAGGAGCGTCGTTTATACCATCGCCGACAAAAAATACATTACCATGTTCTTGTCTAAGTGAGGATAATTTTTTTAATTTATCTTCAGGTAAAAGTTTAGCATGAACTTTATCAATGCCTACTTCATTAGCTACAGCATAAGCACTATGTTCATTATCACCTGTGAGCATAGCTGTAGTTAAACCTAAATTTTTTAATTTAGCAATAGTGGATTTTGCATCATCTTTGATAGTATCATCAATAACAATAGAGCCAGCATATTTACTATCTATACCAATAAATATTTCTGTACCAGCATTAATAGGTAAATCATCAGGTAAAGCAATATTAAATCGTTGCATTAAGCGTTTATTACCACAATAAATTTTTTGTTTATCAATAGTGCAAATTATGCCTTCGCCAGCAATTTCTTGATTATCAGTAGTAGTTTTTAAATTGAGTTTTTGTTTAGTGGCTTCATTGATAATACTGATAGCAATAGGGTGAGAGGAAATTTTTTCACAACTAGCACAAAGAGAGAGCAATTCTTCTTTTGTGTAATTGTTTGTAGGATTTATAGTTTTAACTGTGAAATTACCATGAGTCAGTGTACCTGTTTTATCCATGACGATAGTTTTTATATTTTTTAAAGCTTCTAAAGCTAGACCACCTTTAAATAAAATTCCTTGTTTGGAACCGCTACCGATACCAGAAAAGAAAGCAAGTGGCACACTTAATACTAAAGCACAAGGACAACTAATTACTAAAAAAGTCAAAGCTGTATAAATCCAATGTTCCCAATCACCTGTAATCAATGAAGGAATGATAGCTGTAAGCGTAGCTACTAAAACGACAATAGGAGTATAAATTCTAGCAAAACGAGTGATGAATTTATCTATTTTAGGTTTATTAGCAGCAGCATTTTCTACAGCTTGTAAAATGCGCGAAACCATAGATTCAGATAATGGCTTTTCCACTTTCATTTTGATAGCGCCGGAAATATTCAAACAACCAGAAGTGATAGAGCTATTAGGGGCAATTTTTATTGGAACAGGTTCGCCAGTAACAGGTGATGTATCCAAACGGCTTTCTCCTTCAATGACAATGCCATCAACAGGAATTCTATCGCCAGCACGAACTAATAAAATATCGCCAACCTTAGCTTCATGAGCAGAAATAACAGAAATTTTATCACCATGGAGAAGATTTACTGTTTCAGGTCGTAAATCAACAGCGTCCATGATTTGACTGCGACTTTTTTCTGTAGCACGTTCTTCAAAATATTCGCCAATGCGATAAAAGAGCATAACACCGACAGCTTCAGGATATTCTTTGATAGCAAATGCTCCCAAAGTTGCGATACTCATGAGGAAGTTTTCATCGAAGACATTGCCATGAAATAAATTGGTGATGGCAGTTTTTAGTACATGGAAACCTAAAATTAAATAAGCTACGATATAAAGATAAAGTGTGTATTGGTCAGGTACAAGAGAGGTAAATTCGCCAATGATAAATAAAATGGCACCAAATACAATTTCAATAATATCAATGGTTTTTTCATCAAAAAATTTTTTTGTATTTTGATGAGATTTTGAAGAAGCTTCGTCAGCTTTTATGATTTTTACCCCATTTTCAATGGAATTAGCTATTTTATTTATTTGAGGTAGAAGTGCATCAGGATTTTGAGCTACTATTTTTAATTTTTTAGTAGCAAATGTCAATTGAGCAGATTTAATTTCAGGTAATTCGTTTAATTTTTTTTCGATTTTAGCACCACAGTTAGCACAATCTAGATTTTCGATTAGATAGATTTTTTCTTTATAATTAGAAGCATTTTCTTCAAGTTGAGAGATTATAGTGCCAGGTTCAATTTTGTCTGCTATTTTTTGAATAGTAGGTAATAATTCATCAGGATTTTTAGCTGTCAAAGTTAATTGTTTAGTCAAAATAGAAATAGTAGCGTTATCTATATCAGATAATTCGTTGATTTTTCGTTCGATTTTGGCAGCACAATTAGCACAATGGATATTGATTGAATATGCTTTTTGTTTGTGATTATTATTATCAATAGATAAATTAGAAGTAGTAGCCATATGTACGCCTCTTTTCTAAAATAATTATATACCTCTAGGGGTATTATCTTTATGTCTTTAGTATACCCTATGGGGTATATGGTGTCAAGAATGAATATCAATAATGATTAAATTTTTATTTGACTCAGTATAAATTTTGACTAGAATTATTTAGTATAAATATTTGTATAGATTTTAAGTAAAAATTTAGTCATTGAGGAGAGATTTTAATGAAGAATGATGAAAAAATAATTTTTCGTTTAGCCAAAATAGATGATGCAGAAAAATTAGTAGAAATTTATGCTCCCTATGTAAAAAATACAAATATCACTTTTGAATATGAAGTGCCAATAATTGACGAATTTAAACAGCGTATAACAAAAATAATGTCGAAATTTCCTTATATTTTAGCTTGTATTGGTGATGAAATAGTAGGTTATACATATGCTTCTACTTTTAGGGAACGACAAGCTTATAATTGATGTGTAGAAACTTCTATTTATATTAATGAAAAATATCAAGGTAGAAAAATAGGAGAAATTTTATATACGAAATTAGAAGCGATTTTAAAATTGCAAAATATAACTAATTTAGTAGCAAGCATAACATATCCCAATCCGCAAAGTATAGCTTTCCATGAAAAATTTAATTATAAGAAAATAGCTCATTTTACAAAATGTGGTTATAAGCAAAATTGTTGGTATGATATGGTTTTCATGGAAAAAATGATAAATAAACATGAAACATTGGCAAAAGAAATTATTTATTTGCCTGATTTAGATAAAAATTTAGTGGAAAAGATATTGCAGAAATAATAATTTGATTTGCAGTATTAATGGATAATGCCTATAATATAATATATTAAATTAAATAGAGATAGGTGCGTAAGCTTAATAAGGAAACTGGAAGAGCCAGTACGGTCCCGCCACTGTAAGGGGAGCTATTTTTAATTATGTCACTGAAATAATTTATTTTGGGAAGGCGAAAATCAGCGAGGAACCTAAGTCAGGAGACTTGCCTATTGGAAAAACACCGTGAAATTTATAGATGATATATTTTTCAGACTCACGAGAGATGGGCAGGTGGAGAATTTTTCGTAGAAATACGGGATAAGTCTATCTCCCTGCCCAAAGGGAGATTTTTTTATGCGTAAAGAAATGAAAAGTGGCTATACAACAGGTTCTTGTGCAGCTGCTGGTACAAAAGCTGCTATACTTGCTTTACAGGGAAATGTCGTTCAAGAGATTGAATTATATGCTCTAAGTGGAGAATTATTGCATATTCCCATTAAAAATGTAGAGCTTACATCAACTGGAGCAAGAGCAGAAGTCATAAAAGATGCTGGTGATGACCCAGATATCACACATGGAGCTTCTGTATTTACGGAAGTAAAAATAAATAAAGATGATGATAAAATCAATTTTTATGCTGGCTTAGGTATTGGAAAAGTTACAGAGGCAGGTTTATCTATTCCGCCAGGAGAGCCGGCAATAAATCCAGGGCCAAGAAAAATGATGACGAAAGTCGTTCGTGAATTGTTGCCAGAAGGTTATGGCTGTGATATTACAATTTCTATTCCTAAAGGAGTGGAACTAGCGAAAAAAACGCTTAATCCTATATTAGGTATAGAAGGCGGTATTTCTGTAATTGGCACTACTGGCGTGGTGCGTCCAATGTCTGAAGAAGGCTTTAAAAATTCGCTTACACCGCAGATTTCTGTAGCTAAAGCAAATGGATTTGATGATATTATTTTTGTTCCTGGGAAAATTGGTGAAAATATCGCTAGTAAATTAAATCTTCCAGCAAAAGCTATGGTGCAGACAAGTAATTTTATCGGTCATATGTTGGAATTTGCTGCTGATGAAGGAATTAAATCAGTGCTTTTATTTGGTCATTTAGGTAAATTAGTAAAAGTAGCTGGAGGAATTTTCTATACACATAGTAAAATAGCTGATGCTCGCTTGGAAATATTAGCTTCTTATGCTGCTCTTTTGGGCATGGACAAAAAAGGCGTAGAAGAAATTTTTAAAGTGAAGACAACAGAAGCAGCTATGCCAATCATTGAAAGATATGGATTGGTAGAAAAAGGTTTTTATGATTTATTAGCTAAAAGAGCTAGTCTTCGCAGTGAACAACATGTATTTAATGCTTTTAAAGTAGGAACTGTGATGGTTACTTTGAAAGGTGAAATTTTGGGCATGGACGATAATGCAAGAGAAATAGGTGGTAGATTAGGTTGGAACATAAAATAATTGTGGCTGGAATTGGTCCAGGAGCGAAAGAATATGTCATTCCTATGGCTATGCAAGCTATAAATGAAGCAAAAGTTTTAGTTGGAGGAACAAGAGCATTAAATGAATTTTCTCATCAAGGTCAAAAAACTTTTGCCATAAAAGCAGATATCAGTGCTGTGATGGATTTTATAAAAGTTGAATTAAATGATAATGATGTAGTAGTAATGGTATCTGGTGATCCGGGATATTATTCTTTGTTAAGTGCTTTGCGCAAGAATTTTCCTTTAGAAAATATAAAAGTAATTCCAGGACTAAGTTCCATGCAAACAGCTTTTGCTAAGATAGCACTTCCATGGCAAGAAGCTAGTCTACTTAGTTTTCATGGACGTGTGCCGAGTGATGAAGACTTAAAATATTATCCAGGTCGCATAATCGGTATGCTCACAGATAATAAATTTAATTCTAATGCTATAGCCACATATTTGATAGCAAGAGGCTGGGATAAAAATGCGAGAGCATATATTTGTTCTAGACTTTCTTATCCTGATGAAAAGATAGTTAGCTTATCTTTAGATGAAGCACAGACAAAAGCATGTGCGAGTCATTGTGTGATGATAGTTGAAGGTTAATATAAAATAAATTATGAATAGAAAGTTGGTGCATATTTGAATTTACCAGGAATAGCAGATGAAGAATTTATTCGCGATAAAGTGCCAATGACAAAAGAAGAAATTCGCATTTTGACAATGTGCAAGGCAAAAATTCGTCCTGATAATATCATTTGGGATATTGGTGCTGGTACAGGTTCTTTATCTATTGAAGCGGCTTTACTTGCTCCTCAAGGAGAAGTTTATGCTATAGAGAAAAAAGATTTAGCTGTTGATTTATTACATCAAAATATTGCTAAATTTAAATTAGAAGGTAAAGTTAAAGTCATTGCCACAGAAGCACCAAAAGGATTAGATGAATTGCCAAATTGTGATGTAGTATTCATCGGTGGCAGTGGTAAGCATATGTTTGAGATTTTAGATATAATTGATAGTAAATTAAATGAAGGTGGACGCATTATCGTAAATGCGGTAACAATCCAGACAATATCTGAAATTACAACATATATGAAGCAAAAAGAAAATTACATTTATGAAGCAATTCAAGTACAAGTAAATCGTTTAAGACAAATCGGTTCATACGATATGTTCAATGCACAAAATCCAGTTTATATTGTTACTTGTAAAAAACTAAAATAAGATGAATTAGGGAGGATATTTTTATGGTTTATATTATTGGTGCGGGTCCTGGGGATCCTGAACTTATTACAGTTAAAGGTCAAAGATTATTAAAAGAGGCAGATGTAATTATTTATGCTGGTTCTCTTGTAAATCCTGCATTATTAGATTATGCAAAAGCAGATTGTGAAATTTATAATAGTGCTTCTATGACTTTAGGTGAAGTTATTGAAACAATTACAGCAGCAGAACAAGAAGGTAAAATGACAGTTCGACTTCATACTGGTGACCCTGCAATTTATGGTGCTATTCAAGAACAGATGGACGAATTATCTCGTCGCAATATTGAATACACTGTAATTCCTGGTGTAAGTTCTTTCTTAGCTACAGCAGCAGCATTGAAACAGGAATATACACTTCCTGAAATTTCTCAGACTGTAATCATCACACGTAATGAAGGTAGAACACCTGTTCCTGAAAAAGAAAAATTAAAATCTTTAGCAGCTCATCAAGCTACTATGTGTATTTTCTTGAGCGTGCATATGATTTCTGAAGTAGTAGAACAGTTGATTGAAGGTGGCTATGAACCATCTACACCTATTGCTATCGTGCAGAAAGCTTCTTGGCCTGAACAAAAAATTGTACGTGGTACACTTGAAACTATTGCCGATATCGTTAAAGAAAATAATATTTCTCGTACAGCTATGATTGTTGTAAGTAAATGTTTAGATACAGAATATGCAAAATCTCGTCTTTATGCACCAGAATTTAGTCATATGTATCGTCAAGGCACAGATAAAGCTTAATGAAATATGCGATTATTACTGTAACTAAAAATGGTGCTGATTTAGCTTGTAAATTGCAAAATACCTTGAAAACTTGTGATATCTATGTAAAAAAAGATAGATATGATATTAGTTTAGTTGATCATATATATGAGTATGACAAAATGAGTGAACTGATAAAAAATATTTTTGCTGAGTATGAAGCGATTATATTTTTCACTTCGACAGGTATTGCTGTGCGAATGATAGCACCATTTATTGTGCATAAAGTCAAAGACCCAGCTGTAATAGTTTTAGATGAAAAAGCTAATTTTGCGATAAGCTTATTATCTGGTCATTTGGGTGGAGCAAATGAACTTACGTTGAAGATTGCTGATATATTAAATGCTATTCCAGTTATTACTACAGCGACAGATACGAATAAAATAATTGCTCCTGATGTGGTGGCAAGAAAATATAACTTAGTGCCTTATCCTTTAGAACATATAAAAATAATTAATTCAGCATTAATTCAACAGCAAAAAGTTATTTATTATGTAGATAAAGATTTAAAGCAAAGTGAACAAATAATAATTGATTTGGCTAGAGATTTTAAGATTGAAGCTAAATTGATTGATGTAGAAGAACTTGATAGGCAAAATGACTTTTGTGTATTTATCACAGATAAGCGACAAGTGCGAGAAAATATATTATTTTTAACGCGAAAACAATTGATAATTGGCGTTGGTTGTCGCAAAGATGTTGAATTAAATCTTGTAGAACAGGCAATAAATGAAGCAAAAAAAATGGCAGATTGTGAAGATTTAAAAATCAAAGCATTAGTTTCTACAATCGTCAAGCAAAATGAGAAAGCTTTACATCAATGGGCAGAAAAATATAAAGTAGAAACTCGTTTTTATGATAATACAATCATGCAAAATGTGATTGATAAATATAAATTACCTGAATCTAATTTTGTGAAAAAACAAATTGGTATAGGAAATGTATGTCAAGCTGCTATATTGGCATATAATGAGAGGGCAAAAATAATTTTGCCGAAAACAAAATTTGAGAAAGTGACGGTGTCCTTAGCATGGGAATGATTAAAGTAATTGGAATTGGTCCAGGTGGTAAAGAGGATATGACTCCTCGTGCTTTAAATGCTATTTTAGAAGCTGATACAGTAGCAGGATATAACACATATATTAAATTGATAAAACATCTTTTAGATGGAAAAAATGTAATTGGCACAGGAATGATGCAAGAAGTTGACCGCTGTAAAATGGCTATTGAAGAAGCTGTAAAAGGTCATAATGTTGCAGTAGTTTCAAGTGGTGACTCTGGTGTATATGGTATGGCAGGTCTTGTCTTAGAATTATTATTGAAATTGCCAAAAGAAGAAAGACCACAAGTTCAGATTGTAGCAGGTCTTTCTGCTGTAAATGCAGCTGCTGCTGTATTAGGTGCTCCACTTATGCATGATTTTGCAATCATCAGCTTAAGTGATTTATTGACTCCATGGGAATTGATTAAAAAACGTGCAGACCTTGCAGCTCAAGGTGATTTTGTAATTGGTTTATACAATCCAAAAAGCCATAAACGTGTACAGCATATCGAAGAAATTCGTGAAATCATGTTAAAACATAAAGACCCTAAAACTCCAGTTGGCATTGTAAATAGTGCAAGCCGTGAAAATGAAACAATGGTTATTTCTGATTTAGAAAACTTCACCAAAGAAGATATCAATATGTTTTCTATGGTAATCATTGGCAATAGCAAAACTTTTGCTAAAGAAGGCTTTATGATAACACCTAGAGGCTATGAAGTATGATTTTTGTAGCTTCAGGAACGCAAGATGGTAGAGGTCTTGTAGAATATTTATTAAAGCAAAATTATAAAGTTATGGCTTCCGTAGTTACTAATTATGGTAAAGAGTTATTACCGAAAGATGAAAATTTAATCATCAATGACCATAAATTAGATGAAGAAGCTATGAAGAATTGCTTAAAAGAAAATCAGATAAAAGTTTTTGTAGATGCTACGCACCCATATGCGGTGAATGTATCTAAAACAGCTATGCAGGTTTGTGATGAATTAAATATACCTTATATTCGCTATGAAAGAGAAGTAACACCAATACCTGCTTATAATAAACTTCATTTAGTGAAAACTTATGAAGAAGCATCTGACCTTGCTATGCAATTAGGTGAAAATATCTTTTTGACAACAGGTAGCAATCGTTTAGATTTATTTGCTAATGATAGTAAAAAATACAATAAGCATATTATAGCGAGAGTACTTCCTGCGATTGCTTCTTTGCAAATCTGTGAAAACTGTGGAATATCTCCCAAAGATATAGTAGCTGTGCAAGGGCCTTTTTCGGAAAGCTTGAATATAGCTTTATATGAAAAATACAATGCAGATGTTGTTGTAATGAAAAATAGTGGTACTTTAGGTGGCACAGAAACAAAATTGACAGCTGCAATTAAATTAGGTCTAGAAATTGTCATTATTGATAGACCTAGAATAGATTATAAAAATTTAACTCATGATTATGATTGTGTAGGCATATTTGTTGCCAAATATGAAAAATAGGAGGGATTTTGATGGAATTTATCAAAGACCCAATGGCGATAGAAGTTCGTAGTTTTGAAATTATTAAACCATATATTGAAAAATTAAATTTAAGCGAAGAAGAAACAAAAATTTATTCTCGTATTATTCACGCTTCTGGTGATGTGGATTATGCACCAATCATTCGCATTCATAAAGATGTAGTAGCTTCCATGAAAAAAGCTTTGCTTTCTGGTTGCAAAATCTATACTGATGTAGAAATGGTTCGCACTGGTATCAATAAACGCAAATTAGCCTCTTGGGGTGGCTCTGTAGAATGTAAAATAGCAGATCCAGAAATTGCAAAATATGCTAAAGAACATGGTATCACTCGTTCTATTGCTGCTATGCGTCATTTTGGCAAAGAACTAGATGGAGCAATCGTTGCTATTGGTAATGCACCAACAGCTTTATTTGAAGTTATCCGTTTAATGAATGAAGAAAATATTCGTCCAGCTGCTATCATTGGTACACCAGTTGGTTTTGTAGGAGCTGCTGAATCAAAAGATTTATTAATTGCTGAATCAAAAGTTCCATATATTACAGTAACAGGAACAAAAGGCGGTAGCCCAATTGCTGCTTCTTGTATTAATGCAGTAATGTATATCATTGATAATACACGCATTTAATAAGGTGATTTAATGATGAAAAAAGTAAATATTCCTCGTGTAGTTATTGCAGCCACTCAAAGTAGTTCAGGTAAGACTACAGTCGTTACAGGAATACTTCGTGCATTAAAAAATAAAGGTTTAAATGTACAACCGTATAAAGTTGGCCCTGATTATATTGATCCTAGTTATCATGGCATGGCGGCAGGAAGAAAAGGTCATAATCTCGATACATGGCTTGTTGATGAAAGTATGATAAATGATTTATTTGTGCAAGAATCAAAAGATGCCGATATAGCGATTATCGAAGGTGTTATGGGGCTTTATGATGGTGGAAAAAATGGTGTTAGTTCTACAGCACAATTAGCAAAAAAATTAAATGCACCTGTGATTTTAGTCATCAATGTGCAATCAATGGGCGATTCAGCCGCAGCTATAGCACTTGGTTTTAAATTATATGATAGTGATGTGAATTTAGCCGGTGTAATTTTAAATAAATTAGGTTCACTAACACATAAAGCTTTGATTGAAGAAGCTATGAAAAAAATAAATGTACCTGTTTATGGTGCAATTTTCCGTGATGATAGTATGCATATGCCAGAGCGTCATTTAGGTTTGACACCAGCTGGAGAAAATAATGCACGTGAAGTCATCGAAAAGATTTCTGAAAAAATTGCTCAAGAGGTATATTTAGATGAAATCATTGAACTTGCTAAAACAGCACCAGCTATTGAAGTTGAAAAATTTGAACCTGAAAATATCAAAAAAGATATAACTATAGGTATTGCACAAGATAAAGCTTTTTCTTTTTATTATCCAGCAAGTTTAGCTCAATTAGAAAATTTAGGGGCGAAGTTGAAATTTTTTAGTCCATTAGAAGATGAAGCTATTCCTGATGATGTTGATGCTTTGATTTTTGGCGGAGGTTTTCCAGAAGTTTTTGCTCAAGAACTTATGCAAAATACTTCAATGATAAAATCCATACGTAAAGCTAATGAACGCAAAATGCCGATATATGCTGAATGTGGTGGCTTTATGTATTTAATGCAGGGAATTTATGATTTTGAGCAAAGATTTTATGAAATGGTGGGGCTTATTCCTGCAAAAGCTCAAATGAATAAAAAATTGCAGACTGTGGGTTATGTGAAAGCAAAAATTCTGCAAGATAATATTTTAGGAAAACAAAATGATGAGATAAAAGGTCATGAATTTCATTTTTCAACACAGATTGATACACAAGATGAAAGTTTTCCATGGGCATTTGAATTTACGAAAATGCGTAATAATATGAAATACAAAGCAGGATATGCTAAAGATAATATTGTAGGTTCATATTTGCATTTACATTTTTTAGGCTCAAAGCAAAATGCTAAATATTTTGTGGAAAAAATAAGAGCTTATAAAAAATCACTAGAGATGGAGGAAAACTGATGACTAAACATATTATGTTACAAGGTACTTCTTCTCATGTAGGAAAAAGTATTTTAACTACAGCTTTATGCAGAATTTTTTATCAAGAAGGTATGTCTGTAGTGCCATTTAAAGCACAGAATATGGCACTTAATTCTTATGTAACTAAAGATGGCGATGAAATGGGTAGAGCTCAAGTCGCTCAAGCAGAAGCAGCAGGTCTTGAGCCATTTGTAGAGATGAACCCTGTATTATTGAAGCCAACAGGAAATGCTTGTTCACAAGTTATTTTAATGGGAAAAGCTGTAGGTAATATGTCTGCACGCGAATATCATAAGGGATATTCATTAAAAGCTTTTGATACTGTAAAAGAAGCTATTCGCCGTTTAGAAGAGCGCTTTGATATGATGGTGATTGAAGGTGCAGGCAGTCCAGCAGAAGTGAATTTAAAAGCAAATGATATCGTAAATATGCGTATTGCTAAATATTTAAATGCACCAGTATTGTTGATTGCTGATATTGACCGTGGCGGAGCATTAGCTTCGCTTGTGGGAACTTTAGAGCTTTTAGAACCAGATGAAAGAGCTTTAGTAAAAGGACTTATCATCAATAAATTCCGTGGCGATGTAACTATTTTACAGCCTGCACTTGATTTCCTCGAAGAAAAAACGGGAAAACCAGTTTTAGGTGTAATTCCTTATTTACCTGATTTAGGTATTGAAGATGAAGACTCTGTATCTTTAGATGATAAAAAGACTCAAGCGAAAGATAAAGTAAATGCACCAATAAAAATTGCAGTAATTCAAACTCCTAAAATTTCCAATTTCACTGATTTTGATGCTTTGAGTAAAGAAGATGATATAAATCTTTATTATGTAAAAGAAGGTCAAGAAATCGGTGATGCAGATTTAATTTTACTTCCAGGTAGCAAAAACACTACAGAAGATATGCTTTATTTGCGTGATAGTGGTATGGAAAAAGCTTTAAATGAAGCTCATGAAAAAAACATTCCTATCATCGGCATCTGTGGTGGCTATCAAATGCTTGGTGAAAAAATCAGTGACCCATTGCATACTGAATCAGATAATGATAGCGTAAAAGGACTTGGCTTCTTGCCAATGGAAACTACTTTTGTAGAGAAAAAACTCACTTCACAAGTTGAAGCAAAATGTCTTTCTTGGGAATTTTTAGGTGAAAAATTATCTATAGATGATTTATTTGGTTATGAAATTCATATGGGAACTACTAAATTTACAAAAGAAGCAAATCATCCATTCATGATCACAAAACGTGCTGATAAAGATGTACAGGTGGCAGAAGGTATGATAAATCAAGAACAAAATGTCATGGGTGCATATATTCATGGTATTTTTGATAATGATAAATATCGCCGTAGTCTGATCAATATATTGCGTAAACGTAAAGGATTAGAAGCATTACCTGTAAGTACAAATTATGCAGCAGCGAAACAAGCAGCATTTAATCGTTTAGCAGATACTGTTCGTCAAAATATGAATATGGAAAAATTAAGAGAAATTTTACAAGAAGCATAAAATAATGCACCTTAAGACTTAATATAGTTTTAAGGTGCATTTTTATTTGATAATTAGTTACTTTAAAGTAACTATGTTACTAAAAGGTGCTTACTTTACAGCCGTTTTGAGTAGTTATATTATAAAAGTAATGAGAAAATAATACTTAGAAAGGCGATGGATTTATCATGGATCAAAAAGTATTAGATTATGTTGTAGAAAAAACACATGAATTAATGAATGCTCCTTCTTGTAGCAAAGAAGCAAAACAAGCAGCACAAAATTGGCTTGATGCTATTGGCACAGATAATCAATTAGCAGAAACTAAAAAATATATAGCAGAGCTTGAAGCTGATATTATGCCGATTGATGGATTGATTGCTTTTGCTAATTCTGAAATGGGTTTTAAAGTTTTTGGTGAAGAAATGGCAAAAAATGTATTAGCTCATGCTCAAGATATTAAGGCAAAAGGTGCAAAATATTGTGATTGTCCAGCATGCAAAGCTGTAGCAGATATTTTAGCGAAAAAAGAACAAATGCTCTAATAATAAAAATGGCGATTGATGAAAATCAATCGCTTTTTTTATGATAGTCTAGAAAAATGGTCAATGGCTTTAGCAAATTCTTCAACTGTTTTTTCTGCATCACCATGTTGAATACCATCAATTACACAGTGTTTTAAATGCCCTTCTAAAATTACTTTGCCAACACTATGTAGAGCGGATTTTGCAGCATTTACTTGCATTAAAACATTTTCACAAGGAATAGTTTCATCATCAATCATTCTATCTATGGCATTTAATTGCCCAATAATTTTTTTTATACGGCGATGGAGCTTTTCTGTTTCCATACATTGTTTCATAAGATAATCTCCTTTTTATAATGATATAATCATTATATCATGAAGCTAAATATTATTAATAATGCTATTTATAATTAAAGAAAAATAATATATAAGTTATTTCGTTAATGAATGATTTTATGAAAAAGAAATATTTGTTGATTATATATTTATATTTGTTATAATTTAAATTAAATATTAATTGAGAAATATTTTCAAATAAAAGTAAAGGAATAAATTTATGTTAAAAGATTATAGTAAAAAACATTCAGCAAGCGAAAGAGCTAGAGAAATTCTTCGCTATATTGGTCCAGGTCTTTTAATTACAGTTGGTTTTATTGACCCTGGTAATTGGGCATCAAATTTGGCAGCTGGTGCAGATTTTGGTTATTTATTGTTGTGGATGGTAACACTTTCAACGATAATGCTTATTTTGCTTCAACATAATGCAGCTCATTTGGGAATAGTAACAGGGCTTTGTTTATCGGAAGCATCTACTAAATATCTACCGAAGTGGCTTTCACGACCAATATTAGCAACGGCAATGATGGCATCTATTGCAACAGCTTTAGCAGAAATTTTAGGTGGAGCTATAGCACTCAATTTATTATTCAATATACCACTTGTTATAGGCTCTATAATCACAGCAGTTTTTTGTGCTATTTTATTAAAAACAAATTCTTATCCTAAAATGGAGAAAATAATTATAGCTTTTGTATCTATTATTGGTTTTTCATTTTTACTTGAATTGAATATGGTTTCAGTTGAATGGACTGAGGCTATAAGTGGCTGGGTAACACCTTCTTTTCCAGAAGGCTCAATTGTTATTATCATGAGTGTATTAGGGGCAGTAGTCATGCCACATAATTTATTTTTACATTCAGAAGTAATACAATCGCGTCAATGGAATTTGCAAGATGAAAAAATTATAAAACGACAATTGAAATATGAGTTTTTAGATACTTTATTTTCTATGGGACTTGGTTGGGCAATAAATAGTGCAATGATTATTATTGCAGCCAGTGTATTTTTCACAAATAATTTACAAGTAGATGATTTAGCACAAGCAACAGAATTATTAAGACCAATCTTAGGTGATAGTGCAGCCTTGATTTTTGCCATAGCTTTATTGTTTGCAGGGATATCTTCAACAGCGACATGCGGAATAGCAGGAGGCAGTATTTTCTCTGGTATTTTTGGTGAAGATTATAATATTAAAGATTATCATTCATGGCATGGTGTATTGATAACTTATGGTTTAGCTATATTAGTTATATTATTTATTCAAGACCCATTTGAAGGTTTGATTTATTCACAGATGTTTTTAAGTATACAATTACCAATTACTATTTTTTTATTGATATATTTAACATCTAGTAAAAAAATAATGGGTAAATTTGCAAATCATTTATATCAGAAAATAATTTTAATCATTGTCGGTATAATTGTAACTTGCTTAAATTTAACTTTATTATGGGAAATTTTTTATAAATAAGTGATAAAATGGATGTATAATTTTAATGCATCCATTTTTTTGTAAATAATAAAAGGATATATTGATGGATTTTTAGAATATTATCTAGTAGAATATATATATTATTCAGGTAGAATATTGGAGTGGTTTTTATGACAGGAAATAGAGAAGTAATAACAGGTAACGATTTTAAAAGAATGATAGCAGGTGCCTACAGTGCCTTTTTATTAGAATATGAAAATATCAATGCTTTAAATGCTGATTCCTTAATGGATGAAAAAGCAGGTACACATATTTTACGTACAATTGGTGCAGCTGCAATGTCTCTTCGTGATTTACAGGCAGATAGCATTGGTGGAGTATCTAAACGCGTAGGTAGTGCGGCAGTTTTAGGTGCTCATGGCAATGCAGGTGTATTGATTTCACAAATTTTACGTGGTATTGCTAAAGGTTTAGCAGGAAAATATGATGCATCATCTTCTGTTTTTGGAAAATCTTTCCAATATGGTATTTTATATGCTCAACGAGCAGTAAATGATGAAGTAGAACGTCCTTTGATTATTACAGCAAAAGCAGTGGCAAAAGGTGCTTATAATGCTGTTCGTGCAAATTTACCAATTGCTGAAATTTTAACAGAAGCTATCAAAGCAGGTGGCATTGCATTAAGTCAAGCTGAAAAGAAAAATGGCTTTGTAGATGCAGGGGCAAAAGCTCTAATGGTATTTTTACAAGGTTGTAGAGCTGGTTTAGATGGAAATTATGTATCACCAGTATTATTATTTTCTTCTGGATTTAAAAAATCTCATGATGTACCAAATCCTAAATTCGATATTGTTTATACATATGCAGTATCATTTAGTTTAGTAAAATGTCGTGCTAGTATCAGTGATTTAGAAAAAATGTTAAATCCATTAGGTAAAGTAATAGTAGTAAAATCATTAGATGATAGAATAACTGTGTATTTACACACAGATTGCCCAGGTTTAGTAGTTGGTCAGGCTGTAGATTGGGGTCAAATCGAAGACATTAAAATTCAAAATTTGGCTATACCACATGATTTGAAAAATGTAGATAAAACTATTATGGATATCGCTATTTTAGCAGTAGCTGATGATGAAAAAACAGCTCAAAGTTTAGAACAATTAGGTGCAATTGCAGTAATCACTCAAGATAAAGTAAGTGGCCCTGCTGTTGGTGATTTAATTAATTTAATTCATGGCGATATTGCTAAAAATTATATTATTTTATCTAATAATAAATCAAGCTCTTTAGTTATGGCACAAGTAAAACGCTTATTAAAAAATAATATAGAAATTCTTTATACTAATAATGTAGAAGAACAAATAAAAGCTTTAAAAGCTTTTGATGTGAACGAAACTTTAAAAGTTAACTTACAGAATATGCATGAAGCTATTTAATATCAATTATTGTATAAATAAAAGTGAAGGGACGGTGGGAATAGGTGGAGATGGAAAAACGATATTGTATATTAAGTTATAAAGTATTGATTTTGGCAATTATTTGTTGTTTTATAAATGCTAATGCACAGGCGGCACCAATACTAAAATTGAATTCTCATGGACATGATGTAATAGTTTTACAGCAAAACCTCATTCGTATGAATTATGATTTAAGTAAAGTTAGCGGTAATTATGATAAAGAGACGCAAGAAGCAGTAAAAGCTTTTCAAAAAGATCATAAAATAAAAGTTACAGGCATTGTAAATCGTGAGACATGGAGGGCTATTAAAGGCGGAAAACAAAATGTTATAGTCAATTCGCAGTCATCTATTAACGAAAAAATTATTTTAGATAATTTATCTTCAGTGCCATATGGCAGACAATTTTTATCTAAAAAAGAAGTCCCAGGTATTATAGCTACAGCGAAGGATTATATTGGCGTGCCGTATGTGTTTGGCGGAGATACACCAGCAGGTTTTGATTGCTCTGGTTATTTGGAATATGTTTTTGCTAAACATGGAATTCGCATACCTCGCACGGCAGATGAACAATATAAATTAGGAAAACTTGTCGAACCAGATGATTTAGAAGCTGGAGATTTAGTATTTTTTACTACGTATGAACCAGGAGCCTCTCATTGTGGTATTTATTTAGGCAACGGAAATTTTATACATGCATCAACAAGTAGAGGTATTCGTGTAGATAATTTAGATAATACGTATTGGGCATCTCGATATTATGGTGGTAAACATATAGTAAAATAAAGAAAACAGCAGGTTTTTTCCTGCTGTTTTTTCTAAAAATGGTAAAAAGAGATGATTTCATTGTTGAAGAAATCTAGGTGTGGAAATGAATTTTTGAAATAGAAAGGTAATTGACAATGAAACGTATTGAAAGGGTTTTTGAATATTTACAAGAGGTAGCAAAGAGTCAAGATAGTGAGAAGGCTCTTACAGCTACTGCTATTGCAGATAATTTAGGAATTTTACGCAGTAATGTCAGTAGAGAGTTAAATAAATTATATAGAATGGGTAAAATAATGAAGATTTCAGGTAGACCTGTTTTATATAAAATAAATGATGAAAATATCAATGATAAGATAGAAATAAAAACTGTTAATAAAATAAATAAAATAGATAAATCTGCATTTAGTGATTTAATTGGTGCAGAAGATAGTTTGAAAACGCAAGTAGAACAAGCAAAAGCGGCAGTGATTTACCCTCCAAATGGATTACATACACTGATTGTAGGTCAAACTGGTGTCGGTAAAACGCTCTTAGCACACATGATGTTTGAATATGGTAAAGAAGTTGGTCGTTTTGCTACGAATGCACCTTTTGTAACTTTTAACTGTGCAGATTATTATAATAATCCTCAATTGTTGATTTCACATATTTTCGGGCATATTAAAGGTGCTTTCACTGGATCGGATAAGTCTGTACCAGGTTTAATTGAATCAGCAAATGAAGGTATTTTATTTTTAGATGAAATTCATAGATTGCCACCAGAAGGGCAAGAAATGATTTTTTATTTTATGGATACAGGGACTTTCAATCGTTTAGGTGAAACGAAAAGAGAAAGAACAGCTAGTGTGTTAATCATTGGAGCGACTACAGAAAATCCTGATTCAGTATTGACCAAGACTTTTAAAAGACGTATTCCTAATATAATATCTATACCACCATTAGCAGAGCGTTCATTAAAAGAAAAATTGGAAATAATGACAGTGTTATTTACAGAAGAATCACGCAGTATAAAAAGACCAGTAAAAGTTTCGTCAGATGCGATAAAAGCGATTATCGGCAGTATTGGTAATGGTAATGTTGGTCAATTAAAATCTAATATTCGTCTTTTATGCGCGCAAGCATTTTTAAACGGTATAAAGACAGATGGTCATATTGAAATAACTTATCAAATGTTGCCTGCAAATATAAAATCAGGAATTTTGCCGATGAGTCAAACGCGTGAAGATATAGCTTTGATTAGTCGTTATATTGAAAAAGGATTGTATGTAACACCATCTAGCAAAAGTAAATTGCCTCGTGAAAGCGAAGATGAACCATTTAATTTATATCAAATGGTAGAAAATAAGGTCAATATGCTTAAGCGAGAAGGCATAGCGGAAGAATTAATTCAACAAATTGTCGTAGCGGACGTAAATACGTATGTAAAAACTTTTTATAATCAAAAAGATGATATTTCTTTATCTGTTTATGATAGATTATTGAAAATCATTGATGCAGATATGGTAGAATTTGCTCAGCAAGTAGTATCTTTAGTGGAACGTTATATAAAATTAGTATCAAGAGAGCGTTTTTTATATGCGTTTGGTTTGCATTTAAGTTCATTATTCAATCGCATAAAAGGAAAGCAGAATTTGCATAATGCTTTGGAAGGTACAATTGACACAAATTCTATAGAATTTAAATTAGCAACAAAAATAAAGTTGATGATTGAAGAAAAATATAAAGTATCTGTGTCAAAATCGGAAACAGAATATTTTGCTATGTTATTGCAATCTTTAAAACAAGAAGATAAATCACAAAAGATAGTAATAGCAGTAGCTATGCATGGTGAATATACAGCAAGTTCTATGGTGAACGTAGCACGAAAATTATTTAGTGCTAATAAAGCTCCGCTACTGGCTTTTGATATGCCTTTAGAGTGTCGACCTGAGGATATGTTAAATCAGATTGTTGAGCAATTACAAAATATTAATTGCCAAGAAGGCGTATTATTGCTAGCGGATATGGGTTCTTTATGTAGCTTTGGCCCTATATTAGAAGAAAGATTAGGTGTGCCAGTTAGGACTTTAGGCATGGTTACGACGCCATTTGTATTAGAAGCGATGAGAAAAGCAGATATTGCAGGTATTAGTTTAAGTGCTATATATGATTCCTTGAAGAATTTTAATGGTTATGAACATAACACACTATCAATTGATGACACAAATGATAGACAAAAAGCTGTAGTAACAATTTGTAGCACAGGTAAGGGAACAGCGGAAAAATTACAAAATTTAGTGATTGATATCTTGATTGATGCTTCGATGAACCATATAAAAGTAATTCCTATAGGCATTGTAGATATGCATAAACGCTTAACGGAAATAGGGCATAAATATCAGATTATTGCTGTTGTAGGTATAAAAAATCCACATATAGATGCTCCTTTTATACCAATTGAGCAAATCATCAGCGGTCAAGGCGATATTATTTTGCGTGAAATTGTGGGAACAAAAGATATTGTAAAAAAAGACGAAACAAATATTGTTTTGAAACGTTTCTGTGAAGATGGATTGCAGGAAATGTTATTGTATTTAAATCCGAATAAAATAATTGATATTTTACTTAATTTTATCAATATTTTAGAAGAAAAATTAAAATTAACATGGGACAATCCTCAGAAATTGCGCTTGATAATTCATATAGGCTGTGCATTAGAGCGAATGGTAATTAATAATGGACTTAAATTTAATGAAAAAAATATAGAAAATATAAATAAAGAAAAATTAAAAGTTGTAGAAGAAGCTGCAAAAATATTTGAGGAAACATTACAAATAAAATTAACAAAAGATGAAATGTATTATATTGTAAGCATGATTTAAAAAAAGTGTGTCTAAAAAAGTCTGTGTCAAATTAAAAATGACACAGACTTTTTGTTTTAGTGTCAATTTTTAATTGACACAGTTTAGTAAATGGAAGAAGAGTGTCAATTTTTAGATAATACGCATAATTACCATTTAAAAAGTCCTTATAGTTACAGTAAAAATTTTGACACTAAAAGTTGGCACGCCATTTGCATATAATATATAACAAGAAGAATTTTGAAAGGGGAAATTAAAATGTTAGGTATTATTGTTGGTACACATGGCCATTTAGCAGAAGAATTAGTAAATACTTGTGCTATGATTTGTGGTCAGCCAGATAATTTAACAACAGTAACATTAGTACCAGGGGAAGGTCCAGAAGATTTAATGGCTAAATATAATAAAGCCATGGAAGAAATGGACACTACTAATGGTGTAATTATTTTAAATGATTTATTTGGTGGCAGCCCTTATAATGCTGCATGCCGTGTTGCTATGGAAAATGATAAATGCGGTATTGTAACAGGCGTTAGCTTACCAATGCTTGTAGAAGTAATAAATTATCGTTTATGCAATGGCGAAAATGCAAATGTTCAAGATGCAATGGAAAAAGCTGTAGAAGCTAGTGTAGCTGGAGCTCAAAAATTCCATAAAAGCCAAGTTGAAAGCGAAACAGATGACGAAGGAGACGATTTATAATGAAAATTGTATTAGCTAGAATTGATGACCGTTTAATCCATGGACAAGTAGCAACTGTATGGGCAAAAGTTACTGGTTGCGAACGTATTATTGTATGTGATGATGATGTAGCAGCAGATACTATTCGTGCTACACTTTTAAAACAAGTAGCTCCTCCAGGTATCAAATCCAGTGTTGTTAGCGTAGATAAAGCTATCCGCGTATACAACAACCCTAAATATGAAAATGATAAATGCTTATTGCTCTTCACAAATCCTACAAGTGTATTACGCATGGTTGAAGGTGGCGTAGATATTAAATCTGTAAATGTTGGTGGTATGAGCTTTAAAGAAGGTAAACGCCAAATTACAAATGCTGTTTCTGTAGATGATAAAGATGTAGAATCCTTCAAAAAATTAAGTGAAAAAGGTATTGAAATCGAATTTAGAAAAGTAGATACAGATAAACGTGTTAATTTAATGGAAATTATTAAATAATTAAATGAAAAGATTAACAGCTATTAATTTTAATGGCTGTTAATCTGCTCTTATGAATGGAGGTTTTTTTATGGAACTCAGTGGAGTACAACTTATAGCTATTTTTATCGTTTCAGCAATAGCTGGTATGGGCAGTGTTCTTGATGAATTTCAGACACATCGTCCATTGATAGCATGTACATTAGTTGGTGCAATTTTAGGTGATATGACAACAGGCATTATAATCGGTGGTACTTTGGAAATGATTGCACTTGGTTGGATGAATATCGGTGCAGCTATGGCACCTGACGCAGCACTTGCTTCTGTTATTTCTACAATTCTTGTAATTGCTGGTCATCAAAGTATTGGTGCAGGTATTGCGATTGCTATGCCACTTGCAGCAGCAGGTCAGGTATTAACTATTATCTGCCGTACAATAACAGTAGTTTTCCAACATAAAGCAGATGGTTTTGCTCAAGAAGGTAATTTAAGAGGTATTGATATCTGCCATTTAGGTGCATTATTACTTCAAGCTTTACGTGTAGCTGTTCCATCTTTACTTGTAGCTATGTACATTGGTACAGATGCTGTTCAAGGTTTATTAAATGCAATTCCTCCAGTAATCACAGGTGGTCTTCAAGTTGCTGGTGGCTTCATCGTTGTAGTTGGTTATGCAATGGTTATTAACATGATGAATGCTGGTTACTTAATGCCATTCTTCTTCCTCGGCTTTGTTACAGCAGCATTTACTGAATTCAATTTAGTTGCATTTGGTGTAATTGGTCTTGTTTGTGCAATTGTTTACATTCAGCTTAGCCCTAAATATCATCAAGTGGCAGCTCCAGCAGCAGCAAGCGCTAGCGGTGCAAAAAGTGATGTAGATGATGATCTTGATGATGAATTAGACTAAGAGGAGGTTGAAGATTATGAAAAAATTAAGTTCAAATGATTTATTCTGGACCTTTATTCGTTCAAATTTCCTTCAAGGTTCATGGAATATGGAACGTATGCAGGCACTTGGTTTCTGCTTTGGTATGGTTCCTATTATTAAAAAATTATATGAAGGCGAAGAAAGAAAACAAGCTATTAAAAGACATCTAGAATTTTATAATACACAGCCATTCGTTACAGCTCCAATCATTGGTGTAGTAGCAGCTATGGAAGAACAAAAAGCTAATGGTAAAGACATTCAAGATGGTGTTATTAACGGTATTAAAGTTGGTATGATGGGACCTCTTGCAGGTGTTGGTGACCCAATCTTCTGGGGTACTCTTCGTCCTATCTGCGCAGCTCTTGGTGCTTCTTTAGCTATGGGCGGTAGCTTGCTTGGTCCTATTTTATTCTTTGTATTATTCAATGTAGTACGTTTACTTATTCGTTGGTATGGTATTAAATATGGCTACACTAAAGGTACTGATATTATTCAGGACGTAGCTGGTAATACTCTTCAAAAAATTACAGAAGGTGCTTCTATCTTAGGGTTATTCGTCATGGGGGCACTGGTAAATAAATGGACAACCGTTAATATTCCAGTAGTTATTTCTGAAGTAACTATGCAAGATGGTAGTGTAGTTACAACTACTGTTCAATCTATCTTAGACCAATTAATGCCAGGTCTCATACCACTTTTACTTACATTCTTATGCATGAAACTCATGAAGAAAAAAGTCAATGCAATTTGGATTATCTTTGGCTTATTCGCTGTAGGTATTATTGGTTACGGTTTAGGTATTCTTAAATAAGTTCCCCGACCAAAATTAATATAAAAAATGGTGTTGATATTTTATCAACACCATTTTTGTTTTTACGTATTTAATTTTTAGTATTTGGATTAAATATATTTAATTGTGGAAGTGCATCAATTAGATTTAATTCAAAAGCATATTGATAAAATAAAGATAAAGCTTTGAGTTGTTCTTCTTGTAATTTCCATTGAATTATATGAAGATATTCATCTAATTGCGTGAAAGAAAATGGTTTATCTGTAGCGATTTCTTTTATAGCCTGATGAAGGTTGGCAAAACCATTAGCAAAACCATTTTTTATATATTGCTGAATAATAGAGGTTTTTTGAGGATTTTCTTGTGCAAAATCCTTACGTACTACCCATACTGCATATACCATGCAAAGATTAGTGAATTCTTTCCATTGCTGACCGATATCATAATAATATAAATTCTTATCTTGATGATATTTTAAAAAGAGAGCATCATCACCAATGAATAGAGAAGCGGTAGCATTTTCATCAGAAAAAGGATTTTGAGGTGAAACTTTAGCAATAGAATAATCTGGTGTAGCATGATAACGTTTATTCATGATTATTTTCAAAAGACAATGTGAAGTAGCCGATTGAGATGTGAGTAAAATCTTATCTGTGGTAATTTCATGAATAGGTTTTTTGCTGACTAAAATTATGCTTTGTACAGGGCCGTCAGCCATAATGCTGATATCGGGTAAAATCATTAATTTATCAAAATTGCGAGCATAAATGATAGATGAAACAGGACTGATATCCAATTTATCTTGCGTGATTGCTTGATTTAAATTAGCAGGAACATCTTTAAATAAATTGAATTTATCACTAGGATTTTTAGTGAATGTATAAGTTAAAGGAAGACAATTTAAATAATTTATATGACCAACATTTGGCTTTAACATATAGATACCTCTTTTATTTAAATAGATTATAAAAAATGTTATATTAAAATATTGTAAAAAATAGAATAATATAATATACTATTATATTATTTTAGCAAAAGAAATACAACAAAGGTGATTTTTGTATAGTTTGTATTGTATAATTAGATAAAAATGGTATATTGATAGATATCATTTTTTTAGATATACATATACACAGTAAGCAGATTATATGTTAAAATTAATCTGTATATTTAGGCTATTTATAAGTTATTTAATTAAATAATATTATAATTTTCATTAAAATTTTGGGAGGAAATATCGTATATGACAAGAATTAAAGATGCAGTTGAACATATAGCAAAAGCTATAATAGCCCAAAAAGATTATTTAAATATGTTAGATAAAGCTATTGGTGATGGCGACCATGGCAATAATATGGCTATTGGTTTTGAAGCTGCTTTAGAAGAAATTGACAATATGAATGATGATGGAAATCCAGCAAAAGTTTTCAAAGCTATAGGTACAGCTTTTTCTGAAAATGTAGGCGGTGCAGCTGGTCCATTATATGCAGCAGCTTTCAACCGTGCAGCTAAAGCTTGTGATGAAAATACATCTTTTACAGTTGATTCTGTAATTAAAGTTTTAGGTGAAGCTATCGAAGCTATTAAAAAACGTGGTCGTGTAGAACCAGGTGAAAAAACAATGTTAGATGTTTTAATTCCTGTACATACAGCTTTTGTAAAAGGTAAAGAAAAAGATTTAACATTATTCCAATGTTTAGGTGAAGCATCAAGAGCTGCAAAAGAAGGTGCAGATTATACACGCACTATTTCTGCAAGCAAAGGTCGTGCAAGCTATTTAGGTATCAGAAGTATTGGTCATCAAGACCCAGGTGCTACATCTTCTCTTATTATGGTTAGAGAGTTATATAACTTTTTTCAACGTTAATAAGCAAAGGATAATTCATAAGTGTCTACTATGAGATTTTTTAGTAGGCACTTATATTTTTTTATTAAAATGTTATTTTTACAGAAAAAAATATATAAAAAAAATAATCTGATTATTGCAATAAAATTTTGACTGTGCTATAATAAAAACAGAAAGAAAAGTTATAGTGCTTAAAACAATTGAATGTAATGATATAAAAATAGTTTATGGAGAATGAGCAATAGAAATTATTGTACAGAGGAACTAAAAATTATTTATATAGAATGCATTCGAAAGGAGTGAGGGTTATAGCGGATTTGCAAAAAGGCTTTAATGAAAGTTGCACTTAGATATCTCGTGCTGTTGAAGAAAGCAAGTTTGTAAAGAAAAACTAGATTTTATAGATAGTAAGGCATTGTTAGTTAAAGTCTAAACTGATTTATAAGTGTGCACAAATAGTAACGTTACAAAATTTATTATTAATTCAAAAAGTGTATAATACGTATTAGGTGTATTTTAAGTTAGTTAGAATATTATAAAAGAATGTAAAAAGATGTATTTGGAATTAAATGCATATTACACACGTTAGCTGACTGATAAATACAGCAAAGACTTCTATCTTAAGGGAAGATTTGCAAAAAAATTAAATAGTGAGGTAGTTTGATGTATACACAGTATACTAGATAAAAGACGATTAGCATGAAGATATGTTAATCGTCTTTTATTTTGCCATTATTTATTTTTTATTTTAAACGATAGAGATGTTTTTTCTTGCTTAAATATTTAATAGGTGGAGTAGTTATTGTTTCATTTTTAGTACTTTTTTTTATGATATGATTATGTCGGTCTACGCTTAAAACTAAGCCTATGCTAATCATATTTAAGATAAGTGAAGTACCACCATAGCTGATGAACGGTAAAGGTACACCAACTACAGGAACAATACCGATAACCATAGCCATATTGCCAGTAGCTTGACCTACAATCAATAAAGTAATGCCACATACAAGCATTTTGCCAAAATTATCTTTAGTGCGTAGAGCAATTTTTATACAATAAAAAGCTAGTGCAATTAAAAGTAAAAAGACAATAAAAGCGCCCATAAATCCTATTTCTTGGCAAAAAACAGCAAAGGCAAAGTCTGTATGAGATTCAGGTAGATAAGAATATTTACTAAATCCATGACCTAAGCCCATGCCAGAAAATCCTCCAGAACCAATAGCCAAGATGGATTGAACTATTTGATAACCATCTTCTTGGGAACGAGACCAAGGGTCATACCAACTATTGATACGGTCTAAACGATATGGTTGGAAGGTTGCTAAAAGTGTAAGTAAGATAAAACCAATACCACAGATTATACCAATCCATTTTTTGGATAGACCAGCAATAAAATACATAATGGTTGGAATACCAATGATGATAAGTGCAGTTCCCATATCAGGTTGAGCTTCAACAAAACCTGCAATTATTAGACATAGAAGAAATATAATATTTTTTTGAGGATTTACCGTTATAGGAATTTTTTTATCTATACATTGACCAAGATAAGAAGCACTGATGATAATGGTAACAATTTTGGCGATTTCAGAAGGTTGAAATTGCATAAATCCAAGTGATAGCCAACGCTTAGAACCATTTACAGTAACACCCATAATTAATACAGCACTTAAGGATAAAATCGTTATGACTGTAAGCAGTAAAGATTTATTTTTTAATTTTTTATAATTAAATCTAGAAGTTAAAGCAAAAGCGACAAATCCAATTAACAAACTTATTAAATGACGAATTAAAAAGAAATAGGGATTTTCAAAGTTAGTATAAGCAGTTATTAAGCTGGCACTACAAATATTTATAGTGCCAATGACAATCAGGATAAACATGATACAGGTGATAGCTTCCATATCATTTATCCAAAATTTTTGCTTAGTCAACATTATTTTTTATCCTGCTTAGTAAAAGTTACCTCACAGCGATTGATTTTTTCACCGAAACCGCTAAATTTACGTTCATATTCTGTCATGATATTGTTAGCTTGATATTCACTATTATGAAGGTCAAAAGTAAGTGCATTTACTTTTAAATTAGCAAGTTCAAATTGTTCTAATGAAAAATCAAATAGAGGTCTATTGTCGGTTTTAAAGAATAATTCCCCATTATCTTTTAAGAGTTTGCGATATTTTTCCAAAAATCCTACATAAGTTAAACGTCTTTTTGCATGACGAGCTTTTGGCCATGGGTCGCAGAAATTGATATAAAAACGGTCAACTTCATCTTCAGCAAAGATATTTTCAATTTGTTCGATATTAAATACCATTAAGCGAACATTAGTTAAGCCAAGTTCTTTTACTTTTTTAGCAGCATAGTATAAAACATCTTGTTGAAGTTCTATACCGATAAAATTAACTTCAGGATGAAGAGCTGCTGTTTTACTGATGAAATCTCCTTTTCCTGTGCCAAGTTCTACATAAAGAGGTGCCTGACGGTCAAATACTTCATGCCAATGACCTTTAATTTCTTCAGAAGGACTTTGTCCTTTAGTATATACAAAATCATTAAAATCTAAAATAGCTTCATCAATCCAAGGTTTTCTTCGTAAACGCAAAATAATTCTCCTTTTTATAAATATATTCAAAGAATATTTTATCACAAAAGATTTATAAATACATGGTTTTTACATAAAAAGCTTCTGTTCTTTTTTAGAGTTGAGAACAGAAGCTTTTTTGCTTAAAATAAGAGATTGCTTTCAACAATCATGCGAATACCTAATAAGAATAAAGAAATGCAAAGAAGTAAAATGATACTGCGAGGTTTAGTTTTCTTAGATAATCTAGCACCGATTTGAGCGCCGATTACAGCACCAAAACCAACTGCAAGAGCAGGTATCCAAACGATATGATTTAAAAATATGTGAGATGTAACACCCATAAAAGATGACACAGCTAAGACAAAATGAGATGTTGCAGTTGCCATATGTGGTGGAAAAGCGAGGGCATAAATCATAACAGGAACATGAATGATACCGCCACCAATACCAAAGATGCTAGAGATAAAACCTACAAACATACTTAAAATAATACCGAGTTTTTTGCGAGTTATAAATAAGGTTTCATCAAAATTAGTAGCGATAGCTTTTTTATTAGATGAATTCCAATACATGATAGCAGAGATGATTAAAATAAAAATACCATAACTAAGACTAAAAGTAGGGCCTGTGAAATAATCACTGACAAGGCTACCTAAAATAGCGCCAGGAAGTGTAGCAATAGCAAAAGGAATGGCTGCTTTAAAATAAACGCGATGTTGTTTTACATAAGCATATGTTCCTGAAAGTGCATTTAAAAATACACCAAATAATGAAGTACCAACGATTTCAGGAGCACTATGAAAAATAGAAGGTGTGAGTGCAAAAGTAAAAAGTGGTATCATGATTAAACCACCACCAATACCTATTAAAGTACCAAATGTACCTACGCCAATACCGACGACAAATAATACAAGAATTTCAATCATAAAAAAACCTTACTTTCATATTTTGTAATTTATTATATTTTAGGCTATAAAACCAAAATGTTTAGCCACTAATTCATAGGCTGGCACAGCGATATTTTTGGCTTTTGCCATGCGAACAACTTCAAAAATGAGACCATCAATTTCTGATTGACTGCCTTTTTGTAAGTCTTTTTGCATAGAAGCTGTAGTATCTGGTGTCATAGCATTTAATGTTTTTAAGTTTATATCAATGATATTTTCAGGAAGATTAATATTATAAGCTTTGGCTAGATTAATACAATCTTTTGTTAAGGCAATGAATAAATCTTGTTCTTTTCCTTGTTTTTGCATGATACCTGCTGGTATATCAAAATAAGCTCCACAACTAGCATAAGGGGAGATTAAAACGAATTTGCGGAAGGTATCTTCTGCGATATTTTCTGATAAGACAACGGAAATATTACTATCTTTAAGGTCTTGAGTAATTTGTTCTAATTGATTTTTTAATGGAATTTTTCCACGTGTGCCAAAGACGATGCGGAAAATATTACCCTTTTGAGATATTTCTCCAGGTGCAGAAATATAGGCAACAATATAGATACATCCTTCAATTACATTTGTATGAGGTAATTTAGGTGCTAATCTATAACCTGTACCATAGATATTTAGTATAGGAATGATGATGGTATTTTCCTTGCTTACTTTGGCTAAAAAAGGAATGATATCATCAAGAGCATATCCTTTGACAGAAATAAAAATTACATCAGGTATTTCATTTGTTTGAAGATATTGCTCTGTAGTCATTGCTTTTACGGGTTTTAAATTAAATTTGCCAATTCTATCAGAATTGATGGTAAGACCATTTTCGTTGATGGCTTCAAGATGTTTTCCACGAGCGATAAAGGTTACATCATGATTATTTTTGGCTAAAAAACTACCGATACAAGCTCCAGTTCCTCCAGTGCCGACAATGAGATATTTCAAGAAAATCCCTCCTTAAATATGATATAGTTATTATAGCAAAGTATAAAAGATTTTTCTTAATAAAATAAGAAAGTGAGATAAATAATATGACAGAAATTGATTATGTAAAAATTTTTAAAGCGTTATCTGATGAAATGAGATTAAAGATTTTACAAGAAATTGCAAAACATGAGGAAATTTGCGTTTGTAAATTAATGGAAAAATTTGCTATAGCTCAAAGTAAATTATCTTATCATTTAAAATTATTGTTAGAAGCGAATTTAATAAAAGTAAAACCGCAGGGAAAATGGAATTTTTATAGTATTAATAGTTCTTTATTGACAGAAGTATTTAGTCAAAAGGCGATAAAATTTTTTCAACATGAATAAATAGACTTGTCATATCAAAAAAAATTGATATAATAAACATATCAAAAATATTTGATATGAGGTGAGATAATGTTTGATTTTTTTGTTGAACAAATACTAGGAATGCAATGGCTAAATGATTTAGTTTGGTATGTATTAATAAATTATTTCCATGCAGACCAAAATTCAAATTGGTGGTCAAGTGCTCATTTTTTCTTTTATGACACGATAAAGATAACTATTTTATTAGTAACTTTAATTTATTTGATATCATATATTCAGTCGTATTTTCCACCAGAAAAGACAAAACGAATTTTAACGCATTTTGATGGTTTTACTGGAAATATAATTGCTGCACTACTTGGAACTGTAACGCCATTTTGTTCTTGTTCAAGTGTGCCTATTTTTATAGGTTTTACTAGAGCAGGATTACCTGTAGGCATGACTTTTTCTTTTTTGATATCTTCTCCTATGGTAGATGTGGCGTCTATGCTTATGTTGATGTCATTTTTTGGACCTGAATTTGCTATTTTTTATACAGTTGTAGGCGTAATATTAGCTGTTGTTGGCGGTAAAGTCTTATCGATAATGAAGGTTGAAAGATATTTGAAAAAATATGATGGAGCAATTAGAGATTTTTATGCTGAATCAGAATATTTTAATCAAAGACAAAGATTAAATTATGCTTTAAATGACACTAAAATTATCGTGAGAAAAGTTTTTCCTTATGTATTATTGGGTGTATTAATAGGTGCAGTAATTCATAATTGGATACCACAAGAATTTATTTTAAGTATTTTGGGAGATAATAATCCCTTTGCTGTTATTTTAGCTACAATTATTGGTATACCTATTTATGCTGATATATTTGGAACTTTGCCAATCGCTGAAGCTTTGTATTTAGTAGGTGTGCCAGCTGGTACGATTTTAGCATTGATGATGGCGATAACAGCTTTATCACTTCCGTCACTTATTATGCTTAGCCAAGTATTGCAAAGAAAATTATTGTTTTTATTTATAGGTATTGTAAGTATAGGGATTATTTTTGTAGGCTATATTTTTAATTTTGTATTTTAAGATAGAGGTGTAAAATTTGTTAAAAGTAGCATTTATTTGTGTGCATAACTCTTGTAGATCGCAAATGGCAGAGGCCATAGCTAAAGAAATGGGAAAAGATGTATTTGAAGCTTTTTCAGCAGGAACACAGTTAAAAAATCAAATAAATCCTGATGCAGTTCGTATTATGAAATCTTTAGGTTATGGTGATATAACAAAGGTGCAAAGACCTAAATTATTGCAGGAATTACCAGAGATTGATATTGTTATAACTATGGGTTGTAATGTAGCTTGCCCTATGATTAAATGTAAATATCGTGAAGATTGGGGACTACAAGACCCTACAGGAAAATCTGATGAGGAATTTTTGAAAATCGTTGAACAGATAAAAGTAAAAATGAATAATTTAACAACTAGAATAAATAATAAAGAGTTGTGATATTGAAATGGATTTTATAAAAATAGATAAAGAAAAATGGCAAAGAAAAAAGTTTTTGAGCTATATAGCAAAGATGTTCCGTGCACTTATAGTATGACAATCAATTTAGATATCACAGGTTTAAAAAATAAAATAGAGATAAAACAGCTAAAATTTTTTCCTGTAATTTTATATGGTTTGAGTAAGTTTGTTAATAAATATAAAGAATTCCGTATGGATTTAAATGAAGATGGAGAATTAGGATATTATGATAAAATAAATCCTATTTTTACAGTTTTTGAAGAAGCGCAAGAACAGTTTTATCAGGTATGGACAAAATATGATGATGATTTTGAAGTGTTTTATCAAAATTATTTATTGGATATGAAAAATTACCAACAGCAAGAGATAAAAAGCTCTAAATTATTATTAGAAAAAAATGTGTTTAATGTTTCTTGTGTTCCTTGGGTTAGTTTTACAGGTTTTAATTTAAATTTAGCTAAAGGATATGATTATTATTTGCCTATTTTCACTATAGGAAAGTATTTTGAACAAGGTGAAAAAATATTATTGCCATTAGCTATTCAAGTACATCATGGAGTATGTGATGGTTTTCATCTATCAAGATTTATAAATGATTTGCAAGAATGGTTGGATAAAACAGATGAAATATAAAAAAAGGCACTACAATTGTAGTGCCTTTTTATTTTTATTAGCCACGAAGATTTGCATTGAAATCTTTTTGAAGTTTAGCTACGATTTTTTCGATTGCTGGATCAATTTCAGCATCAGTTAATGTTTTATCATTGGATTGGAAAGTCAAGGAGAATGCTAAGCTTTTTTTGCCTTCTTCAACTTGTTTACCAGTGTAAACATCAAATAAAGTGATTTGAGTGAGATTTTGACCTGCGGCTTTGGTCATAGCTTTTTCGATATCAGCAGCATTTACATCAACATCTACGAGCATTGCAAGGTCACGGCTAGTTGCTGGATATTTTGGCAATGCTTTATATTTTAAATCTTTAGCCATGTATTTCATAACAATAGTAGCGTCAAGTTCAAAGATATATACAGGTTTTGTAATACCATAAGCAGAAAGTACAGCAGGATGAACTTCACCAACTGTTGCGATTACATCGCGACCTTTTTTGAAGAGAGCAGTTTTGCCTGGGTGCATAGCGTAGTGTGTACCAGTTTCAACTGTATAACGAGTTACACGAAGATTTGCAAGTAATTCTTCGATAATGCCTTTAGCATCGTAGAAGTCTACCATATCATTTGTTTGGTTCCAGCCCTGAGCATTGCGACGACCAGTGATAGCACCTGCAATTTTTACAACTTCATCTGGAAGTTCTGTTACAGGAAGTGCTTTAGGGAAGAATACAGAACCTACTTCAAATAAAGCTACATCATCATTTTTACGAGCAAGATTGCGAGCAAGATTATCAAAAATACTGCTGAGCAATGTTGTACGAACGAGAGGATATTCGTCAGAAAGTGGGTTCATGATAGGTACAGCTTTACGAAGTGGGCTATCTTGTGGAATGTTTAATTTATTGAATGTTTCTTCGTTAGTTAAAGCAAAGGAAATTGTTTCATAAAGTCCTTGGCTAGATAAGGAAGCTTTTACTTTATCAATAAATGTTTGTTTTGCAGATTGAGTTCCCTGCATAGAAACGCCATTTGGAAGAGTGGATTTAATTTTATCAAAACCATGTAAACGAGCAATTTCTTCGGAAATATCAGCCATGCAAGTTACATCATTTCTCCAAGATGGAACTTTAACAGTGATTTCATCATTTTCATCTTTTGTAACATCAAAACCAACACTTGTAATGATATTAAGCATAACATCTTTAGCGATATTAGTGCCGAGGTGATTGTTGATTTGTTCTGGTGTGAAAGTAACATAATTAGCTTGTTTTGGATTTGGATATACATCTACAATTCCTTCGCAAACAGTGCAAGCACCCATTTCTTGAAGTAATTGAGCTGCTCTGTCGAGGGCTTTAATAGTAGTTTCGCTATCAACACCACGTTCAAAACGACCAGAAGCTTCAGAAGAAAGACCGCAAGCACGAGCAGTTCTGCGGATACATGGACCATAGAAATCAGCAGATTCTAATACTACAGTAGTAGTAGTGTCTGTGATTTCTGTTTCGAAACCACCCATGATACCAGCAAGACCAGCAGCTTTTTCGCTATCAGCGATAACGAGCATTTCACCTTTTGCTTTGCGAGAAGTATCATCAAGAGTATGAAGTTCTTCACCTTCAATAGCACGACGAGCAATTAATTTTTTGCCTGTGATTTTATCATAATCATAAGCATGCATAGGATGACCAAGTTCAATCATAACGAAGTTTGTAACGTCAACTACATTATTGATGGAACGAATGCCAGCACCTTCAAGACGTTGTTGCATCCATTCAGGAGATGGGCCGATTTTTACATTTTTAAGCATACGTGTAGAGAAACGAGAGCATAAATCAGGGTCTGCGATTTCTACAGAGAAGATATCGTTTAATTTAGTATTATCATCTTCATTAACTTTGATTTCAGGAAAATGTGGTTTGTTGCCAGTAATAGCAGCAATTTCACGAACAAGACCGAAAACACTGAAGCAGTCTGCACGGTTAGCTGTAAGTTCAAATTCCAATACAACATCATTTAAACCTAATACATCTTTAGCAGGAATACCTACAGGAGTATCACTAGGTAAAATGAAGATACCAGTTTTTTGTTCTTCAGGTAATTTTTCAAGGTCAAGTTTTAATTCTTGAGCGGAGCAAAGCATACCATTAGAAGCTACGCCACGAAGTTTACCTTTAGAGATTTTCATGCCGTTTGGCAAATGAGCACCTACCATAGCTACAGGAACAACTTGTCCTTCTGCTACGTTTTGAGCACCTGTTACAATGATGATATTTTCAGCAAGACCCACATTCATAGTACAGATTTGTAAGTGGTCAGAATTTTGATGTGGTTCGAGTTTTTCGATGCGACCAGTTACAACTTTTTCTAAACCTTCGCCAGGGTCTACAACATTTTCTACAGGAATACCAGCCATTGTGAGTTTATCAGCAAGCTGTTCTGGAGTTTCAGTAAAATCTATATAATCTTTAAGCCATTTAATAGAAACTTGCATTAAATATAATCCTCCTTAATATTAGAACTGACGTAAGAAACGTACATCATTATCATAGAATAAACGTAAATCATCAATGCCATAAGCGAGCATAGCAATACGTTCAACACCCATACCGAAAGCAAAACCGCTAACTTGTTTAGGGTCATAACCACTCATTTCAAGTACATGAGGATGAACCATACCTGCACCTAGGATTTCAAGCCAGCCAGTGCCTTTACATACACGGCAACCTTTACCTTTACACATAACGCAAGAGATATCTACTTCAGCACTTGGTTCAGTGAATGGGAAGAAGCTTGGACGGAAGCGAACTTTTACATCTTCACCGAAGATTTGTTGTAAGAAAGTAACAAGTGTGCCTTTGAGGTCAGCAAAGCTGATGTTTTTATCAATGCAAAGACCTTCAACTTGAGTAAACATTGGGGAATGTGTAGCATCATAATCATCACGGCGATATACATGACCTGGAGCAATGATGCGAATTGGGCTATTTGGTTCATGAGCTTGCATTGTGCGAGCCTGTACAGGAGAAGTCTGACTTCTAAGTAAGATATCTTCTGTGATATAGAAAGAGTCTTGCATATCACGAGCTGGGTGATCTTTTGGAAGATTTAAAGCTTCAAAGTTGAAATAATCAGATTCAATTTGAGGACCTTCAGCGATAGAATAGCCCATGCTAGTGAAGATATTTTTTATATTGTTTAAGGTAACAGTTAAAGGATGAAGATGTCCTAAGCTTTGACGACGACCAGGAAGCGTAACATCAATTTTTTCTGTAGCTAAACGATTTGCAAGTTCAGCTGCTTTTAATTCTTCTTGTTTAGCTGCGATTGCAGTTTCTAATTCTTTACGAGTTGTATTTACCATTTGACCAACTACAGGACGTTGTTCAGGGCTTAATTTACCCATGCCACGTAAAATGCTAGTCAAAGAGCCTTTTTTACCAAGATATTTTACACGCACATCATTTAGTGCATTGAGATTAGAAGCACTATTAATATCATTAATCGCTTCTTGTTGTAAACTTTTGAGTTCTTGTTCCATGATTTCACTCCTACAAAATTTTAACAAAAAATAAAAGCCCTCACCCCATGAAGGGGCGAAAGCTTGTTTCGCGGTACCACCCTAATTGATACTTAAAAGCATTAACGCTGCCAGACGCTATGACTACTTATTTTCACCATAGAAGCTCCAAAGTGAACTTCAATTAAATTTTCTTTTATTGTTCTCAGCCTAGACAATATTTTCTGTAAAAGAAATCTTAATTTACTCTCTTTATCATCGCTTAGTTATATTACAATTTTACAGTGAAAAGTATATCATAAAAATTTATTAAAAACAAGATTGAGCAAATATTGAAGATTTTTATAAAAAAATAATTTTAATTTATGTTATTTTTGTGTATTTTAGAGGCGATTTTGCGAATTATGGCATTTATAAAAAACAAATTATAGATATAAAATACAATAAAGTATATGAAAACTAGCATTATTGTAAAAATCTCTAAAAAATAGAATGGATTTTGAAACGGAAAAATAATAGCGATAAAATATAGTCAAAGATAAAACGTTAGAAAAATAAGAATATTTATAAATTATAAAAGAGGTGCGGGAATTATGTTTAATGAAGGTAAAATCGTTATTATTGGTGCTAGTAATGTTGGTACAGCAGTATTGAATAAAATTGTAGATTTCGGTTTAGCATCAGAAGTTGTATTAATTGATATTAACGAGAAAAAATGCATGGGTGAGTCTTTGGATACAAGTCATGCTACAGCTTGCATTAGCAGTCATAATATCTATATTCATGAAGGCGATTATGAAGATTGCAAAGATGCTAGTATGATTATCATCACAGCTGGTCCAAGTATAAAACCAGGAGAAACACCTGATAGATTAATTTTAACTAAGACAAATTGTAAAATCATGGATAGTGTAATGTCGCAAATCGTTCGTTATACAAAAGATGCAATTATTTTAGTAGTAACTAATCCTTTAGATGTAGCTACTTATTATGTATCTGCTAATTTTGATTATCCAAGAGAAAAGATAATTGGTACAGGCACTTTATTAGAAACTTTCCGTTTACGTAGAATTTTGGCTGATTATTATCATTTAGACCCAAAACTTGTACATGGCTATGTATTAGGTGAACATGGCAATTCTGGTTTTGTGGCATGGAGCACAGTGGACATTGCAAGTTTAGGCTTAGGCAATATGGATGAATTTTTTAATCGTGATTATAAATTAAATAAAGGTATGATTGAACAAAAAATCATGCAAGTCGTATATGATGTAATTAATTTAAAAGGTTGTACAAATACAGGTATTGCTATGGTAGCTTGTCGTTTTATTAAAGCTATAAAATATAATGAATATACAATTTTACCAATGTCATCTATTTTAACTGGTGAATATGGCATTCATGATGTGGCTTTGAGCTTGCCTTGTATGCTTAACAATACAGGAATTATTAAGAAATTTACACCAAAATTAACTGATGAAGAAGTAGGTAAAATGATAGCTTCTGCTAAAAGTGTAAAATTTGCTATGAAAGCTATTGAGAAAAAGACAGAAGCTGTAGCTTAAATACAATTAGATAATTTATAAATATTTATTTTAATAGCGAGGTTTTTATTTAAGTAGAAAATCTCGCTATTTTTATAAGTTTAAATTTTAAAGATAAGGTCGTGTTTTAATTGTTATGATAAGAAAGGAATAGTATTATGAATACTTTGACCAATGTAAAAAAATCACAGGGAATAATGATGTTTATTATCTTGTTATTATCTTATATAGTATTTGCTTCAAATTGGGTAGCAGGTTCAAATTTATCCGAAAAGATTGTATATCATTATTTTAATGGTGAACAAGTATCGCCGATGGTTTCAGAAGTTATAAATTATACGATAACGATTGCTCGAATTTTTGCAAACTTAGTCGCTGCGTATATTTTATTGAAATTAAATCCGCGAAAGGCAAGTATTGTAGCATTAGTATTACTTTGTTTTTCTTTTGTTGCTGTATTTGCTACAAATTATTGGCTATATACTATTGCGCGTATGATTATGGCATTAGGTGGTTCTATGATAATGGTATATATGAATACTGTAGTAGCTAGATTTATAGCTAATGATGAAAAAATTATAGCAAGTGCGCTAGTTACAGCTTCGTATAATATTGGTGCAGGTTTAGTAGCTATTATTTTCTTTTTATATAAAGATGTAGTTATTAGTGATTGGCAACATACAATGTATGTATTTAGCTTATTTAGTATATTGCTTTTAGTTTTATGGACTATGTTGGCAAAGGATTTTTCACCTAATGATGAGAACACACATCATCAAGAGAAATATAAATATAAAGATGCATTGACAGATAAATTTGTATATTGTTTTTCCATGGGCTTTGGCGGTTTTTTATTTTTATATGTAATGTCTTTAGTATCTATACCAGTAAAATTAGTTGCACAGGTCAATAATGGTTTTAATGCTGAATTTATGATATTGGCAATTACTATGGGTGGTATAGTGGGGACTTTATTTAGTATTTTAATTGGCAAAGTACCTTTTGAGCGTAAGCCGTTTTTATTAGTTCATGGTATTATGATGATTATTGCTATGGCTTTAGGTTTGTATATGGCATATATAAATCCAGGATTAGCATACTTTTTATTTGCGATTGGCGGATTTGTGATGTTTTCTCAGTATTCTGTGTATCTGAATTTTCCTCATGAATTGCCAAATATGAACCCACGTAAACTAACTATTATGTTTGGTGTGTTTTGGGCATTGGGCTATACTATTTATACTGTATTGAATTTTATTTGGAGTATTATACTTTCGTATTATGGTTGGGATTTATCCATGGTATTTTATATTGTATGTAGTTGCATATATATAATTTTTGTATTTACATTCCCTGCTTTAAAAGTTCAGACGAAAAGGGCATTTTCTTAAGCTTATATGAGCTTTATATAGTATAATTAAGGAAATTATGCTTGTGGTGGTGAAAATATATGGATAAATTAGATATTGAAGCATGTAAAAAAGAAAATCCTTTTATCGTATTAGCTGACGTTATTTATAAACATTTAAAAAATGATATTATGCAGGGCTTATTATTGCCAGGTGATAAGATTGTTGAGTCAAAGATTGCACAGCAATTAGATGTGAGTAGAACACCTGTAAATATAGCTCTTAATAGAGCTTTAAAAGATGGTTGGCTTGAGCGACGCAGTAAAAGGTTTTTGACGGTGCGAAAGATAAGTCCACAAGAATGTTTTTATCTATATGAAGCTCGTAAATTTTTGGAAGGACAAGCTGCTTATTTGGCAGCTAAACGCATAACGAAAGCAGAACTTATGGGTTTAAAGGAAATTTTGTTGAACTTTCGCAAGGGCAATGACGAACCAATTGATGATGAATTGTTTTGTAAAAATGATGAGCGCTTTCATGATTTAATTGTTAAGGCTGCACATAATGATTATATTTCAGAGATGTATAAACGTATAAAACCTGATTTACAACGATATAGATATCATTATAAACAGTTGATTATTGAACGAAATACAAATGAAAATGTTTATATGTATCATTATTCTATTTATTTAGCACTTAAAAGTAGATTGTCTGTAGTAGCTAAAGATGAGATAGAGTCAGATATTTCTAGTATGCATGGAATGATTTTTGCAGGAAATATCTTGGCTAAATTTAATTTATAAAAAAAGCCTTAGGAAAACCTAAGGCTTTTGTCATTTTATTTAAAATCATTTACTAAAACATCTTTGCGGAAATATTTTTTATCATATTCGCCGATTTCACGAATTACTTTGCATGGAGAACCATAAGCTAAGCTATTAGCTGGAATATCTTTAGTTACGATACTACCTGCACCGATTACACAGTTATCACCGATTGTAACACCAGGCATAACCATTACACCAGCGCCAAGCCATACACGGTTACCGATATGAATTGGCAAGGAGAATTGAGTACCACCAAGGCGATATTCAGGGTCTAATGGGTGACCTGTTACACAAAGTAATACATTTGGACCACACATAACATCATCGCCGATGAATACTTCACAGTCATCTACAACTTGGAAATTAAAGTTTGCATAGAAATTTTTACCGATATGAGTGTTGCAACCATAAGCAAAATGTGCAGGTGGTTCAAGATAGATACCTTTTCCTACAGAACCTAATAATTCTTTGAGAATTTTAGTTCTTGTTTCCATATCACTAGGACGAGTATTATTGAAATCAAACATCATTTCTTTAGCATTTACACGTTGTTTTTCAATAATTTTTTCGTATTCTTGGTCAACAGGGTCTTTGTGACCATATTCACGATAAAGTAATCCAGATTTCATTTGTTCTTCTAAACGCATAGAATCATCTCCCGCTCGTTAATTTACTATATTAAATTATAATTTATTCTGTAATGTTTTTTCAATAGATTTTATTTTATTTACGATATCATCAGCACTGACAATTTCAGATACAATAGCGAATGTTTTAGCCCCGTGAGAAGCTACTTCACAAATATTGTGTTCTTTGATACCACCGATAGCTACAAATGGATGTTTAGCATATTTACTAGCATAATCTACATAGGAAAAACCAACAGGTACAGCATCTTTTTTTGTCTGTGTAGCATAGACAGGGCCTACACCGATATAGTCAATAATATCACCAAGTTCATTTGCTTTTTGAAGTTGAGCTTCTTCATGAGTGGAAAGACCTAAGATTTTATCTTCGCCAATTAATTGACGAACTACTTGAGGTGGCAAATCTGTCTGACCGATATGCACACCATCAGCATTTACAGCCATAGCAAGGTCTACAAAATCATCAATGATAAATATAGCACCAGCTTCTTTAGTCATTTTTACTAGTTGCATACATTCTTGATAGCGTTCAAGTGCAGGCTTTTCTTTTTCACGATATTGAATAAATTTAATGCCAGCTTCGAGCATTTTGCCTACAACTTCAATATTATTGCGACCGTTAGACATTGCTTCAGCAGTTATAGTATAGATGGGATTGTTGATAAAATGTTCCATTCCTTTACGCATGGAAAGACCTCTTTTCTAAATATAGAATTTTATTTTTTATTTTATAGTAGTGAAAACATCTGTTGCGTCATTATCAGCAGTGATTGTTATTTGCCATTTTTGTTTAATATTTTCTTCTTGTAAATATTGAGCTAAAGTTTCAACTATAGGTAATTCTGTGCCAAAATGACCTGCATCAATGATATTTATACCTAATTCTTGAGCATGTTGTGCTTCGTGATATTTAACATCACCAGTTATATAAGTGTCAGCACCTTGCATAGCAGCTTTATCTAAAAATTCAACACCAGCACCGGAGCAAAGGGCTACTTTTTTTACTAATTTGTCATTTCCTTTTACATAGCGGAAAGTATCACCAGGAAGACTTTGTTTTATGCGTTGAGCAAATTCATCAAGTGTGATAGGTTTAGTGAGTTTACCAATGCGTCCAAGTCCATTTTCGTGATAAACATTTTCTGTAGGAATGATATCCCAAGCAGGAACTTCATAAGGATGAGCTTTTAACATAGCTTTAATCACACGATTTTTTATTTTACTAGGTAAAATGGTTTCTATGCGAACTTCTTGCACATTGGATAATTTATTTTGTTGACCGATAAAAGGATTGGAATTTTCAAGAGGTTTGAAATATCCTGTGCCATTATAAGTGAAGGAGCAATCACTGTAATTATCGATAGCACCTGCTCCCGCTTTAGCTAAAGCTTCACGAACAGCATCAGCATAATCGCTAGGAACATTGACTCCTAATTTTAAAATTTCTTCACGGTAAGAAATAGTAAGTGGTTTTACTTCTGTGAGTTGAAGTTTTTGAGCTAAAACATCATTTACACCACCATAGGTAGTATCTAAATTTGTATGAGCAGCAAAGATAGCGATATTGTTACTGAGAATTTTTTGGAGCATTCTGCCAAGAGGTTTATCAGTAGCAATTTTTTTTATACCTTTAAATAAAAATGGGTGGTGAGAAATTATCATATTATAATTTTCACAGATAGCTTTATCAATTACTTTTTCTGTAACATCTAAGCAAGTCAAAATTTTAGTGATTTCTTGAGCAGGATTACCGATTAAAAGACCTACATTATCCCAATTTTCAGCGAGGTAACGTGGGGCAAGTCTATCCATAGCTTCAACTACAACTTGACATTTAATCATAATAATTCCTCCAAAGCTTTTACATAAGTTTGTAATTGATGATAATGTGCAGTATTTTTAGCAGTCTCAGATTTTGCCATGCCGTTTAAACTGCGATTGGCTTTGGCGATAAATTCAGCAATCATTTCTTTAAATAAAGTAGGTCTAGTGCGATTTAATACAGGCCCTATTTCAAGCTCAAGTTCAGTAGGTAAAGCTTGTTTTCCAGGTTTAGCATAAATTATTTGATAAATGCGACCATCTTCTTTTGCTATAGCTTCATCTTCGATATGCCAATCTATGCTGTAAAGATATTTTCTAAGAGCGGTAAATCCCTGTTGTGGTTGTAGGATTAGACCTTTTAAAGAATTTACAATTTCAGAGCAATCTTGTAATAATTGAACCATTAGATTTCCGCCCATACCACAAAATATAGCAATATCTACTTCGTTAGGTTGAAGAATTTCTAAACCACTACCTAAACGAATATCGATTTTATTCATCAATGAAGCATTGCGTACAGAACGCTTGGCTGCTAAATAAGGACCTTCGTTTACATCACCAGCGATTGCTTTACAACATCTTCCAGTTTTTACTAATTCTATAGGTAAATAACCATGGTCAGTGCCAATATCAGCAATGACACTGCCATGGGGTACGAACTTTGTTACAGTTTGTAATCTAGCACCTAAAGACAAAAAAATCATCTCCTTAAAATAAATTGATTAAATATATGATATCATGATAATAGATACAAAAAAAGCTGGTTCTATATTGAACCAGCTTTTTATTAATATTTAATTATTTTTTAGCAATTTTTTTCATATCGTCAGCAACAGCTTCAGCTTTTGTACCAACAATTACTTGAATGCTATTTCCTTTTTTGATAACACCAGCAGCACCTAGAGCTTTAAGACCAGCTTCATCGATTTTATCAATATCTTTAACATTTAAACGTAAACGAGTGATGCAAGAGCTGATAGTAGTTAAGTTATCAGCACCACCTAATTTATTGATAAAGGATTGAGCTAATTCATCTGGGTTAGCATTTTCAATAGCTTCGTTGTCAGATTCATTTTCAAAACGACCAGGAGTTGGAAGGTCGAAGTGAATGATTGCCCATCTGAAAACAATGAAGTAAATGATACCAAATACTAAGCCAATTGGAATGATTAAGATAGCTTTAGTAGCAAGACCATAATTTAGTACATAGTCAATAAGACCAGCAGAGAAACCAAAGCCATGTAAAATACCAAACATATTAGCAACTGCAAGAGCAATACCTGTCATAACAGCATGGAATGCATAAAGAACAGGAGCTAAGAACATGAAAGTGAATTCTACAGGTTCAGTGATACCAGTTAAGAAAGCTGTGAAAGCGATGGAGAACATCATACCAGCAACTTTTGATTTATTTTCTGGTTTAGCAGCACTGTACATTGCAAGTGCGATAGCAGGAACACCGAACATAAAGATAAAGTAGAAACCAGCCATGAATACACCAGCAGTTGGGTCACCAGCGAAGAAACGATTTAAATCGCCTGTTGCAGTAACGCCTGTTTCTGGATTAGTGTAAGAACCAAATACGAACCAAACAAGAGAGTTGAGAATGTGATGAAGACCAACAGGAATAAGTAAACGGTTTAATACACCATAGACAAAGGCACCAGCAGCACCAGCACCAACAATCCATTCACCGATGCTATGAATAAAGTTCTGAATAGGACCCCAAATAATACCAAAAATAAGAGCTAAAACAACGAATGTTGCAGCAGTAACGATCGGAACGAAACGTCTGCCTGAAAAGAAACCTAAGAATTCTGGTAATTTAATATTGTAGAATTTATTGTAAAGTATACCAGAAATAATACCAACAATAACCCCAGCGAGAACACCCATATTTAAATCTTTATCGATAGCTTTGAGTGCTTCTGTTAATACTAAATAGCCAATAACCCCAGCAAGACCTGCCGCACCATTGTTATCTTTAGCTAAGCCAACAGCGATACCAACGGCAAAAATAAGTGCTAAGTTATTGAAAACAGCACCACCTGCTTGAGTAATAAATGGAATGTCGAAGACATCAGGTGCTCCTAAACGAAGTAAAAGAGCGGCAGCAGGAAGAACGGCAACAGGAAGCATTAACGCTTTACCTACAGCTTGAAGTTTGGAAAACCAACTGGACATAATAGTATCCCCTCCTATAAAATTTTAGCATAAAAGTTTAAATTTTCTTAATAAAAAGAAATTTATAGTATATAAAAACAAACTTTTACTTGCCCATAATATACTATAAATTTTATTTCACGTCAATATTACAACTTTAGAAAAAACTATAGAGAATGTATCCTGTAACGATACCAATAATAGCGCCACTGATGACTTGGAAATAAGTATGACCTTCTTTTTCATGGAGGTCTGCTTTCCCTGTTAAATGATTTAAAATAGAGGCATGTTTACCAATAGAGCGACGTAGATGAGTTGCATCAATCATAATGATAAAAGCAATAGTTACAGCTAAGATGAATAATGGAGAATTAAAATTATCATAAAGGCCGATATAAGTTGTAGTGGTAATTATAGTAGCCGTATGTACACTAGGAAAACCACCGTTACTGAAAGATAATTTCAAATCCAAAGTAGAATAGTAAATGTAATTAGTTATAAATTTTATGATAACTGCTACAAGCCAACCAATAAAAGGAACAAAAATCATACAAGACTGCATAAAATCACCTGGGTTTCTAAAAATAATTTAAGATAATTAAATTATAGCAAAGATTTAATTTAAACAAAATCATATTTATCTAAAATAAATGTAGTTTATAAATTATAGGTTTAAATATAATTTTATATAAAAAACGTACTCTTCAATTAAGAGTACGTTTTTTCTTAGAATAATTCTTCTAAAGAAGGAGCAGTAGCAGCTCCTTCTTTACTGACAACAATTGAAGCTATTTTGTTAGCTAAATATATACTATCTTTTAAATTTAAATTACAAGATAATCCAGCTAAAATTCCTCCAGTATGAGAATCGCCTGCGCCTATAGTATCTTTTACTTGAATTTTAAATCCATCAATAATAGTAACATCATTAGTAATAAGGATAGCACCCTTATTACCATTAGTAATAATAACAGGTTCCTTAGTGATATTAAATAATTTTTTACCAGCATTTTTAATATTATTTTCATTAACTAAAGATAAGATTTCTTTATTATTTATAGTAAAAATACAATTCATATGGAATATAGAATTTATTACATTTTTATTAATAAAATTCAATCTTGGTCCTGGATCGAAAATAATTTTTGCTGATGCTTTCTTTTGTTGTAATATTTTTATTAAAATGTCTCCATTTTTTCCTTCTAATTCATAGCCAGATACATAAATATAATCATAATTATTTATTTTTATATGTTCAAACCATTTTTCTTTCATAGAAAGTTCTAGTCCAGGCATAGTTATAAAAGTACGTTCACCATCATTTTCAACAAGAGATATACAATAGCCATTATCAATATTTTCTTCTATTTTAAAAATAGGGTAATTTTTTTCTTTAAATGATTTATAAATAATTTTGCTATAATCACCATTTCCAATAGGAATCATTAAATCAAAGGGTAAATGCAATTTATTTAAAACATCTGCGACATTAAATGCACAACCACCTATTGTATGTTTAGTACTTTTAGCTGTAATATCTTCTCCTGAATGAGGTAATTTTTCTATATTTATGATAATATCAACTATAGCAGCGCCAATAATAAGAACTTTTTTTTCAGATGTTAATTTATTTAAAATTTCTTTTAAGTTATACATATTAGATAGCCTCACTATTAAATATTTTAGATAAAATAATATAAAAAATTCCACTAGAAATAAAAGTGATTAACATACCTAAACTATTATTGTAAAATATGCCATTAGCAAAAGGTCCATCAAAGAAGACACAGTTAGTAAATAAAAATCCTAAAAATACTCCTAAAAACCAACTAAAAATCCCGGTATAGTTATATAAATTAAAGTTATTTTCACCAGTTAATAATTTTTCGGGATATCCAAATTTTTTTCTAAATAGTACAAAATCTGTTAAAAATACAGCAGACCAACCAGCTAAAGCTATACCAATTAAACCTAAGAATGATTGAAATATACTTAAAAAGCTATCACTGATAAATAATACATATATACCTAAAGTTAACATAATGATTACATGGATACTTATTGCTGTAAAATTATTTACTTTTATATTTAAAGTAGATAAATTTACTCTAGCAGAACGTAAACTAATAACAGATGGTGCAACTAAACCTACTAATGCAGTTATTAAATAAGGGATTGTCATCCATGTAGGTAATTGAGAACCTATTACATCAATAGGATTAGGAACACTTAGAAAATCTGGAACTGTGCTAGTCATTAAAATTCCCATTGACATTAAAATGAATAGAGGTATAAAACCGGCTAATGTAGTAGATAAGATTATAGCAAAATCTGAATTTTTAGGATCTTGATAAACACTATAATCAGCAGCAGCAATTGCCCAACTAATACCTGTACCAGCAATTATTATAGATACAGCTGGAAGAAATCCAGAAATCCAATTTCCACTAGGTAGAGCAAATAAGAGGTCCCAATTAGTTTTTAGTAATAAAAAACCTAATACAATTAATGTCATTAAACCAAAAACATATGTGAAAAAACTTTGTAATTTTACTAAAGATTCTTGACTTAAAAATCCAGAAATAGCTATTAATATAGCTAGAATTATTAAAGCTATAATTGTAGTAAAAGTATTAGTATTTATACCTAAAATACCTAATAAAGTAAGTAGTGTTAAGGTAGCTGTTACAACATTTACACACATCCAACCAACTAGATTAATCCAACCACATAATGTAGGAATATAATTACCATGTACGCCAAAAACAGCACGAGATAGATTAAACATAGTGGTTCCGCCGATTTTTCCAGATAGACTTAAATATCCAACTAAAATAAAAGATAACGCACCAACAAATGCAGCTAAAATAGACTGTATGAAACTTAATTCGTAGCTAACAATAATAGCACCATAAATAAGTCCTAATATACCTATTTGCGTAGCCATCCATATTCCAAATAATTCATGAGGTTTACCGGTTCGTTCTTTTTTATCAACAAAAATATTTGTTTGCATATAAATCTCACCTCTAATTATAATTTAAAAAATTTTCTTGCAGTTAAAATTTTTTGTGTATAATTTTTAAAATTGATATTATTTGCTTTTTCTAATGTATAGATCCATTCAGGACGAATAGAATCTATACCTTTATATGCTCCACAGATAGCACAAGCCATAGCACCAATTGTATCTGTATCACCACCTAAATTAGCAGACATGATGGCAGCTTTTTCAGGTTCTTGACAATAATAAGCAATAGTTAAAGCAGCAGGAACAGCTTCGCTAGATAAAACACCTGTTCCAATTACTTCATAAATCATTTTGCTTACATCATTATCATTTGTACATTTATCTAAAAGTGATATTGCTACTTTTAATCGAGCTTTAGAATTTGCACTGTAAGTAGGTGTACCTAATGATAATGCTATATCATGAATTTTAAAAACATCATCTAGGATATCATCAAAATTTTTTCCATAAATAGCACTAGCAACAGCTTGAGCTATCATACTAGCTCCAGCGATAGTTACATCTGTAGAATGAGTAACACTACTAATTTTAGCAACAGCTTGAGCCATTTTATTTAAATCAGAATAGTCAATAATACAACCTAATGGAGCAATTCTCATAGCAGCACCATTTGTTTCAGCTTTAGATGTATATAGTTTGTAGTCTTCATTTTTACTATGAGCTAATAATGCGGCTTTAGAACTAGCTCCTAATAGGTTTTTTTCAAAACCATTTACATTTTTAATCCATTTTAATAATTTTTGAGCTAATATATTTGCATCAGGAATAGTATTATATTCACAAATAGCATCTAAAAATAATAGTGCTTGAGCGGAATCATCAGTAAATTGACCTGCTGAAAAATAACAAGCTACTTCGTTGTTTTGCGGACCATCCATAAATGTATCAATAAAACCTAATTGATTTTTAATTTTTGATTTAGGCCATAATTCACCAGGCATACCTAAAGAATCTCCTAAAGTCATTCCTGCAATAGTACCCATAATTTTTTTTTCTAAAGACATATAATCATCACCTTACATATTATGTTATTATAATATTATAATAACATAATATTATAATATTGCAATACCATTTTAAAATTCGGAAAATTTAATAAATTATTCGGGGATTATTTTATATTAATTATGTTATAATAAATATATAGTTGAAGAGAAAAGAGGTTTCTTATGTCGCATTCGTCGCCTAAATATTATATTATAAAACAAGATTTAATAAAAATGATAAATGATGAAATTTTAACGGCTGGACAAATGGTACCTAGTGAAAGTAAATTAATGCAACAGTATAATGTTAGTAGAATAACAGCTAGAAAGGCATTAGAAGAATTATCTAATGAAGGATATTTATATAAGGTACAAGGTAAAGGTTGTTTTGTAAAAGATAATATAGAAGAACAATCTTTATCAAAAATATGTGGTTATACTGAAGAAATTACTAAATTAGGAATGTGTGTATCTAGAAAAGTTTTAAATTCAGAAATAATACCTTGTTTTAGTAAACGTAGCAATGAATTAAATATTGAGATTGATAGTAAATTGTATATGTTAAAGCGTATTTATTATGCAAATAGTGAGCCTATTTGTTTAACTACAGCATATTTGCCATATAAATACTTTGAAGGAATAGAAAAATATAATTTTGAGTATGAGTCATTGTATAATATTATAGAAAAAAAATATTTATATAAGATAGTACGTTCAAAATTAAGGTTAGAAGCTGTATCAGCAGATGAAAATGTGTGTAAATATTTAAATGTAAAAAAAGGAACACCATTATTATTATTTCGTTCTATTACTTATGGAAAAATAAATAATAAAGAAATTCCTATTGAATATTTTAAAACATATTATTTAACAAATAAAATACAATATACATTAGAGCAAATGCGTTAAATTATATTTTATTATAATAAAAAGCTAGATTAAAATAATCTAGCTTTTTGTAAATTATAATTATATTATTTTTAGTAAAAAAGGCAACAAAAAAACTTCCATATTTCTATGGAAGCTTATCATCTTTATTAAGTGGTGGGCCCACCTGGATTCGAACCAGGGACCAACCGGTTATGAGCCGGGGGCTCTACCGCTGAGCTATAGGCCCAAATAAAAATGGCTCCTTGAGTAGGACTCGAACCTACGACCGATCGGTTAACAGCCGATTGCTCTACCAACTGAGCTATCAAGGAATCTTACAATCTTGTTAGAAAATGGCTCCTCGAGTAGGACTCGAACCTACGACCGATCGGTTAACAGCCGATTGCTCTACCAACTGAGCTATCGAGGAATGTCTCATCACCAACGGAAATTATTATAATACATTATTAACTATATTGTCAACACTTTTTTTATAAACTTTTTAAAAAATTTATAAAGCCTATTTATATAAGCAATAAATAGGCTTTAAACAAAGCTTATTCTAAGAAATCTTTTAATTTTTTACTACGGCTAGGATGACGAAGTTTGCGAAGTGCTTTTGCTTCAATTTGGCGAATACGTTCACGTGTTACACCAAAATTTTGACCTACTTCTTCCAAAGTACGAGCACGACCATCATCTAAACCAAAGCGAAGACGAAGAACTTTTTCTTCACGTTCAGTTAAAGTATCAAGAACATCTTCTAATTGTTCTTTTAAAAGTACAAAAGATGCTGCTTCAGCAGGAGCTGGTGCATCATGGTCTTCAATGAAATCTCCAAGATGAGAATCTTCTTCTTCACCGATAGGTGTTTCCAAAGATACTGGTTCTTGAGCTATTTTCATGATTTCACGTACGCGATCTACACTTACGTCCATTTCTTTTGCTATTTCTTCAGGGCTTGGTTCACGTCCTAAGGATTGGAGAAGTTGACGAGATACGCGAATTAATTTATTGATGGTTTCAACCATGTGGACAGGAATACGAATAGTACGAGCTTGGTCGGCAATAGCACGAGTAATGGCTTGACGAATCCACCATGTAGCATAAGTACTAAATTTGTAGCCTTTATTGTAATCGAATTTTTCAACAGCTTTTATTAAGCCTAAGTTACCTTCTTGGATTAAGTCCAAAAAGAGCATGCCACGACCAACATAACGTTTAGCAATACTTACAACAAGACGTAAGTTTGCTTCTGCTAGGCGTTTTTGAGCTTCAAGATCCCCATCTTCCATGCGTTTTGCTAATTTTATTTCTTCATCAGCAGATAATAATGGAACACGACCAATTTCTTTAAGATACATTCTAACAGGGTCATCGATATTTATACCTTCAGGAATGCTAAGGTCAATATCAATATCATCTTCATCATCTTTGAGATTAGAATCATCATCTGGTCCTATATCATTACCATTATCAATGATGTCAATGCCACGTTTGGTGAATGTATCGTATAATTCGTCTATTTCATCTGGTGACATGTCAACTGATTGAAGGGATTCCATAATTTCATTGTAAGTTAAAACGCCAGTTTTTTTACCTTTATCTAATAACTTACTGATTGCGTCTAAGCTGGCAGCAGCTGCAGCATTAGTATCTTTAACGGCTTTTACATTTTTTTTGGATTGAGCCATTATTACATGCCTCCTCTTAATTTATTATAGGTATAGGGCTTATGTCTCCAGATTTATAGGAGCTCTACGAGGATAAATTATCCATTTCCATTCGTATTTGTTGACTAATTTTTAATTCTTCTAAAAATCTACTGTCGCCATTTCGTTGTAATTCATCTGCTAAAAGGCGATGTTTTTCATAATTACTATTTAGATAATAACGACGTAAAAGTTTTAGACAATCTTCAGTGAGTTGAATGTCATCATCAGTTGTAAATTCTTCAACTAAACAATGTGAAAGTTCACTATAAGCGGTATCACTTAGTTTCTCAGCAGCATCAATATCTGTAAAAGGCTGATTATTAGCAAGTGTACTTGCTAAATATTTTAGAATTTCTCCATGAGTTTTATTGGGAAATTCTTCAGCTGGTATAAGATTTAGAACATAATCTAAAATACTAGCTTCATGCCAAATTTTTTTGATGATACATCTTCCTGCCATGGTCAAAGCATCTTTTTTTTCAGAGAATGCTTTGCGTGAATTTATTCCAGGAAGATTATCTGTAGAGACATCATATGCATTAAATTTTCTTTGCGAATTTTGTCGTTGCAAATCACTGCGAATAACGCCTTCATCTATACCCAAAACATTTGATATACGAATAATATATTCATTGCGTTCGACAGTGTTTGTAATATTAGCTAAAAGTGGCATTAATTGGTTTACTGCTAAAAGCTTTCCTTCTAAAGTATTGCGGTCTGTTGATTTTAATACATATTGCAATTGATATTCCATTAGCGGAAGAGCTTTATCAATTAATGCATAAAATTCTTTGTTACCATGATGGCGTAAAAATTCATCTGGGTCTTTGCCATCAGGAATGGTGATTACTTTAACATTAGCACCATTACTGCTAGCGATAGCTAAAGCTCGCATAGTAGCAGCTTGCCCAGCATTGTCACTATCATAGCAAAAATAGATATTTGGTGAATAGCGAAGAATTTTTCTACATTGTTGAGCAGTAAATGCAGTACCCAATGACGCTACAGCATTAGTAATATTATGACTATGTAATGCGATAGCATCCATATAACCTTCAACAACAATACTGAAGTTATTTTCTTTTATTGATTTTTGTGCATGATCTAAACCAAATAGCAAATGTCTTTTATTGAAAATAAGTGTTTCTGGTGAATTTAAATATTTGGGAGAATCATTTGGATTGATAATTCTGCCACCAAAGCCACAGATTTGACCATGTTCATTCATGATAGGAATGATTATGCGATTGCGAAAACGGTCATAGACTTTACCAGAATCTTTTATAGTGATTAGACCTGCTTTAGCAAGTAACTCTTTAGTAATGCCTCGTTTAGTAAAAGAGGTAAATAGTTTATCCCAAAGGTTAGGAGCAAAGCCAAGTTTAAATTTCGTAATTATATCTGAATTTATTTGGCGAGAAGAAAAGTATGCTCTACCAGCTTCTCCAAGAGAGGTACGAGTTAAACAATTATGAAAAAAAGAACCCGCCAGTTCATGTATTTTAAACAATGAATCTTTTTGTTGTTCTTGTTTGAGTTCGTCAGCACTTTTTTTCGTAGTCGGTATAGGAATATTCAATCTTTGGGCTTGTAGTTTTATGGCTTCATAATAAGAAATATTCTCTATAAGAGATATAAATTTAAATAGATTACCACCAGCATGACAACCAAAGCAATAAAAAAATCCCTGTTGGGGAACTACGGAAAATGAAGGTGTTTTTTCATTGTGAAAGGGGCAACAACCCCAATAGCGATTACCTCGTTTTTTGAGATGAACGTAACTTGAGATGACAGATAAGATATCTGAAGAAGAACGCACTTGTTCAACAAAATCATCGTGCAAGTTTTGTGTACGCATATAAACTCACCTTTCAATAAAACTATTTAATTATAGATGATTTTTGCCATAACGTAAATACATTCTACACATAATTATGAAAATCCTGCTTTATTTTTTAATTTTATTTAAAATTTTTTCATATTTACATTTTAGGGACTTTATCTATACTATTCAATACGTATGGTTAAATATCCTGCTTTATTAGTGTATTATGTAGTAGTTATTGTATTTTGAAGATGGATTTGCTATGATGAATAAAAATAAATAATAAAAGAGGTATTCATGTGAGTATAAAAAAAGAGAGAGTGCCAGCTATTGAATATATGCGTGGAATATCCATGCTAGGCGTAGTTGGTATACATGTGGGTTCACAATACTTGATGAATAATCCCACTCCTAATTTACAATTATTGGCTTTGTATGAAATTGTAACGAGATTTTCAGTACCGATTTTTTTCTTTATCTCTGCTTTTGGCTTATTTTATAATTTAGATTTACAGGAAAAATTTAATTATAAAAATTTTATGAAGCGAAGATTTAAAACAGTGTTAATCCCTTATCTTGTATGGTCTATTTTTTATATTTTGCATTATACAATAACAAATCAAACGTTGTATTTACTTCATCCATTGAATTTGATTGGCATTTTATTTTTTGGTTTGGCATGTTATCAATTATATTTTATGATATTATTGGTTTGGTTTTATGCTTTAATGCCACTGTGGATTTTTATTGTAAAAAGATTAAATATTGTATTATTAGTAGTTTTATTCGTTTTTCAAATGGCAGTAGATTATTATTCAAGCTTTTTGATGAACCCATATGGCATTCAAAATGAAATAGTTAAAGCTATTTTTATGTATCGTTTAAATTATTGGGTAATACATTATGTATTTATCTTTTTATTAGGTGGATATGTATCTGTACATTATGATGATTTTAAAATTTTCATGAGAGATAATTTGAATAAATTAAGAGCTTTTGGTTTTATAAGTTTGATTGGGTTATTAGCATATTATTATTATTGTATTTATTACAATGGTTATTCTCCAGAAGGAGCGATAAATACAGCTCATCAATTATCTCCAGCTGGTCTTGTTTATACTTTAGGTGCTAGTTTATATTTATTTGCAGAATTTCAATATGGATTTTTAGCTAAAATAGGAACTAGTTTATTTTCTCTATTAGGTAGACATTCATATTTTGTATATTTGGCTCATCCTGTGGCAATCACTTATTTAGCTTTATTTATGGCAAAATTTAATATAGTTATGACAGCTGTTAATTCTATGATTTTTTATGTATTAGTAGTATTGTTTACTTTAATTGTAGCTATAATATTTAGAAAGCTTGGCAATACGAAATATCCAAAATTAAATGAATTGACAATAGGCGTTTATTCTAAAAAATAAGAAAAGCGGTAACACAAATAAGTGTTACCGCATTTTTTTAATCTTTTTTAATAAAAGAAATAATAACGCCAATGATAAGACCGATGATGGAAGGGACAATCCAGCCCATACCCATATCAAAAAATGGCAAAGTATTTTTATATACTTCAATAATAGCGCTGATAGTAGCTGTGTTATTTAGTCCAAAAGGTAGGGCATTTAACATATCACCGATAGCTGCAAATAAAGTGAAAAGTGTGGTTACAGAATATACATAACGATGATAGCCAAAAATTGCACTGATAAATGCTAAGATGATAAGTGTTATAGCTAATGGATATAATAACATGAGAATTGGAATAGCTAAGAAAATGATACTAGTTAAACCAACATTAGCAATTAAGAAAGAAACAATAGTGAAGATAAAAGCATATGTTCTGTAGCTAAAAGAGTTAGGATATAATTCACTAAATGTAGTGGAACAAGCAGTGATAAGACCGATGGAAGTTTTTAAGCAAGCTATAGTAACAGTAAGAGCTAACAGAATATGACCAAATGAACCAAAATAATAAGTAGAGATTTGAGCAAGAGCAATACCACCATTAGCAGATAAAGTAAATTGTCCTAGACTGCAAGCGCCAATATAAGCTAAGAAACTGTAGATAATGCCCATGAGAATTAAAACAACGATACCTGCTTTTAATGTACCATAAGCTACATCTTTTGGATTTTTTAATCCTAGATTGTGCAATGTATGAATAACAATGATACCAAAAGCAAGAGAAGCTAAAGCGTCCATAGTGTTGTAGCCTTCAGTGAAACCTTTGAAGAAAGCTTCTTGTTGATATGCTTCTTGTACAGGCATAGCATCAGGTGAACCCATTGGATTGATTAAAGCAGTTATCATTAAAATTGCAATAAATACTAAAAAGAGTGGATTTAAAATCTTACCAATCCATGTGAGAATTTTACCTGGTTTTAAAGCAAATGCTAATGCTAAAACAAAGAAAATAAGTGAAAAAATTGCTAAATAAATTGTTTGCATGGAAGCATCAACATGGCTAGATAAACCTATTTCATAAGAAACTGCTGCTGTACGTGGAATTGCAAAAGCAGGTCCAATTGTGAGATATAGAAGTACAGTAACAAAATGAGCATAAGGTTTATTAATGCGACTAGCTAAATCAAAAAGACCTTCACTACGAGAAATCCCCATAGCGACAATACCTAAAAATGGAAGACCGATAGCAGTGAGCATAAAGCCGATATTAGCTAGAAAAATATTACTGCCGGCTTCTTGTCCTAGATGTACAGGAAATATTAAATTTCCTGCACCAAAGAACATACCAAATAGCATAGACCCAACTAAAATATTTTGGGAAAGTGAAAGTGTTCGTTTCATGATAAATCCTTTCTGATGAGTTTTTATTTAATTTTTGATTTTAACTGAATAAGGAAATTTGGTCACTTTCTTGTAGACCATCTAAGCAACCATGTTCACGCAAGCGTTCAACGATTGGCGTAGATAAACTAGCACGCTTTTTGAGGTCATCAATAGATGTGAATTCCCCTTCAAGGCGAGCTTGAACGATATTATTTGCAGCCATAGTACTGATACCAGTAAGGGCAGTAAATGGCGGTAATAGAGATTTTTCATGTAAGATGAATTTATCAGCATTTGATTTATAAAGGTCTACTTTTTCTACAGAAAAACCACGAAGATACATTTCCCAAGCAAGTTCTAAAACGACTTGGAAGCCTTTATCTTTTACGGATAATTTTTTCTGTTTTTCAAGTTCAATGATTTCGTCGAGTTTATCGCGAACAGCTAATTTACCTTTAGAAATAATATCTGCATCAAATTCAGCAGCACGAATGGAGAAATAAGCAGCATAAAAGGCAAGTGGATAGTGAACTTTGCAAAAGGCTATGCGATATGCCATCATAACATAAGCTGTGGCATGGGCACGTGGAAAGAGATATTTTATTTTTAGACAAGAATCAATATACCATTGAGGGATACCGCCATCTTTCATGACTTTAATATCATCTTCGCTAAGCCCTTTACCTTTACGCACTTTTTCCATAGTTTTAAAGGAAAATAATGGGTCAATACCACTGTGAATTAAATGCATCATGATGTCATCACGACAAGAAATCGCATCGGAAACAGTGCAAGTTCCTGAAGTGATTAAATCTTGAGCATTTTCAAGCCACACATTAGTACCATGAGAAAATCCACTGATACGCACTAAATCACTGAATTTTTGGGGCTTAGTATCATCAAGCATTTGACGTGTAAATGGTGTTCTAAATTCAGGAATACCAAATGTGCCAGATGTAGCACCGAGTTCTTCTGGCGTTACACCAAGTGCTTCTGTAGACGAAAAAATACTCATAGTAGCTGGGTCATCAAAAGGAATAGTTCTAGGGTCGCGATGAGTTATATTTTCGAGCATTTTTATTACTGTAGGATCATCGTGCCCAAGTATATCTAATTTTACTAGACGGCTACTGATAGAGTGGTAATCAAAATGTGTAGTTATCGTATTTGTCGTAGTATCGTCAGCAGGTCTTTGAATTGGTGTGAAGTGATGTACGTCCATATTACGAGGAATAACCATGATACCGCCAGGGTGTTGCCCTGTAGTGCGTTTTACACCAGTGCAACCATTTACAAGACTGTTGATATAAGCATCACGTTTTTTAATACCTTTTTCGTCAAAGAATTTTTTTACATAACCATAAGCAGTTTTATCAGCTACAGTGGCGATAGTTCCTGCACGGAAAACATTATCTTTGCCGAATAATTCTTCAGTGTATTTATGAGCTACTGGTTGATAATCACCAGAGAAATTCAAGTCAATATCAGGAACTTTATCGCCGTCAAATCCCATGAATACAGCAAATGGAATATCATGGCCATCTTTAATCATTTTAGTTCCGCAATGAGGGCAATCTTTATCTGGCATATCAAAACCACAACCATAAGTACCATCTTCAATAAATTCGCTGTGGCGACAATGAGGACAGCGCCAATGTGGTGGTAGAGGATTTACTTCTGTTATATTCGTCATAGTAGCGACAAAGGAAGAACCAACTGAACCCCTAGAACCAACAAGATAGCCATCATCAAGTGATTTTTTTACGAGTTTATGAGCGATTAAATAAAGCACGGCAAAACCATGACCAATGATGGAATTTAATTCTAATTCTAAGCGGTCTTGTACTACTTTAGGCAGATTTTCACCGTATAATTTACGAGCTTTGGCATATGACATATCGTGAATTTCTTGGTCAGCTCCTGGTATCATAGGTGAATATAATTCATCAGGAATAGGTTTGAAGACTTCTACCATATCTGCTATTTTGCGTGGGTTGGTAACGACTGCTTCATAGGCTAATTCTTCGCCTAAATAGCTAAACTCTTTGAGCATTTCATCAGTTGTGCGAAGATATAATGGCGGTTGTTTTTCCGCATCTTCAAAACCTTTGCCTTTCATTAAAATAGCACGATAAATACTATCTTTGGCATTTAAGAAATGAACATCACAAGTCGCTATGAGCATTTTATTTAATTTTTTAGCAAGCTCAGCAACTTTTAAATTGATTTTTATTAAGTCTTCATCAGTTTGAACATCAGGGAAATTTTCGTTGCGGATTAAAAAGGCATTATTGCCGATGGGTTGAATTTCAAGATAATCATAAAAACTAGCTATTTCTAATAATTTTTCATCGCTTTCATTATTTACAATAGCTCTGATTAATTCACCTGCTTCACAAGCCGAACCGATGATTACACCTTCACGCAATTCAGAGATGATTTTTTTCGGTAATCTAGGTCTTGATTTATAGAGATATTTCAAATGAGATAAGGAGACCATTCGATAAATATTTCTAAGACCGATAGAATTTTTGGCTAACATGATGATGTGATTAGCTCTGCGCTGTTGATAATCATCGCCTGTCAGATATCCTTCAATACCATAGATTACTTTTATTTTATTATCTTTGGCAGCTTTCATCGCTTCTGGGAAGGCTTGAACTACACCATGGTCAGTGATAGCGATAGCAGGCCAGCCCCAACGAGCGGCAGTAGATATCAATTCTTTTGCTGATACAACAGCGTCCATATTGCTCATATGTGTATGTGCGTGTAGTTCTACGCGTTTTTCGATAGCTCTATCTTCTCTTTTTGGTAATTCAGACAAACAGATATTAAGTGGCATCATTACATAATCATTGAGATAAGAGTCAAAACGGATAGAGCCTTTTATTTTGATAATATCAGCTTTTTTTAGAGCAGACATTACTTCTTCAAAGTCATCTTTATTTTTTAAGAATACTTTACAAGAAATACCGTCAGATTCATCTGCTAGGTCAAAAGTTAGAAGATTAGTTCCTGTATTGAATTCACGATTATTGATATTGAAAATGCGACCGCGTAAAACGATATTTTTCATTTCGCCATCAATGCTAGTGATTTCAATATGTTCTTCAGGAATGTTATCAATCATTAATTTGCGTTCACTTTTGCGACGGAATTTTGGTGCAGGGTTATCTGCATTATTAGCAGGTGGTGGCGGTGTATTATTTTTGCTGACTGTATGGTTTTGTGTTTTAGCTTGTTGTTGAAGTTGACGAAGATAAGATTCAGGGTCAAAATCAGCTAAAGTATTATTTATTGCAGGTTGTTGTTGACTATCAATGCGACAGATAACATGACAAGGGCAATGTACCATAGCTTGAACAGCTTGAGATATAGTTTCTTCAATATTATGAGAGCGTAAAATATCTTCAATATGGTCGCCTTTGAAATCTATCATGATTTTATTGCCATCAACGCTATGACTAGCTTGGTTTAAAATGGAAAATAAAGTAGGGTTACCGTTAGCTGCATTTTGAACAATGATAGACCAATGGCGGGCTACTTCTTGTGGCAAGTCCACAATATCTTGATAAAAAATTACAGTGGGAATATTACATTTTTGCGATATATATGATGAAGCTTTAGCTAATAATTCATCAGGTATACCATTGTAAGTTTGCATGAGGATTTCCCATGAATTGTTATTTACATCAATTTCTACATGTTTAATAGTAGCTTCTTGCATGATTTTTTGTTCTTGAGCTGTTCCGGGCATAGAAGCAAGAAGCTGACGAAATTTATCGCCACCATTTTGAGGTAAAATAAGATATTTTTTTGTCATAATAAACCTCGTTAATTAAGAAAAACGACCTAATTTTGGCAATTGTGTAAGGCTAAGATGTGCTGTGCTATTTAATAACTCAACATTGATTTTATCGCCATAAAAAGTAACGATATTTACAGCGGTGTTATCTTGTCTTAAAGTCCAAATATAGCGAAGTGGCATATGCAAAGCATAAGCAAGTAAAGTGCGTAAAATTCCACCATGAGCTGTGATGGCAATAGTTTCATCAGGGTGTTTGTTTACAATATCTAATAGAGCTTCAACGCCACGTTTTTGCACTTGAGCGAAAGATTCTCCTTCAGGCATAGTCAAAACATCTGGAGTAGAAAACATAGTTTCGATTTCATTAGGCCATTTTTCATGAATTTCATCATAAGTTAAACCTTCCCAAGAGCCGAAAGAAACTTCACAAAGACGTTTATCTTTGATGATTGGCACATTAAATTTTTTAGCGATTATTTCTCCAGTGATATAAGCTCGTTTTAGATTACTGCTATATACTCTATCTATATGAGTAACAGGAAAATTTTCAGCTAGTTTTTCAGCTTGTGAAATTCCTTCCTGAGATAATTCAATATCAGATTGTCCCTGAAATTTTCCAGAACTATTCCAAAGTGTTCTACCATGACGAATTAAAATAAGCTTAGTCAAAGAAAATCCTCCTTAATTTTTAACTTGAAAATTAAATCATATAAAAGATTGTGCTAAGACAAAAACAAATAGAACTACTAATTCACCTATTTCTGCAGTAGCACCATATACATCGCCTGTTAAACCTCCGATTAGATTTGCAACATAACGATTGAACAAATACATAACGATTATAGTAAAGATAAGAGCAATAACGCCAATAGTGCCTAGAAGTAATGAAATGATAAAAGTGAAAAGAAGAGCAAAAGCCATACTTTTTTTAGAAGAATATTCATGAAAAGCTTTGCCAAGACCTTCTTTGCGAGCATAAGGGAATAAGACTACAGCGATACTCATGCAACAACGAGCGATAATCGGCATTAAGAATAAAGCAAATAAGCTGTTGAAAAATTGAGCATGAGTAATATAAATATTTTGATTTACCATTAAATCAGTAAACATACTATATTTGCCAATCAAAACTAGAATTAAACAAGTAGCACCATGAGCACCTACGCGACTATCCTTCATGATTTCTAAGATACGTTCGCGTTTTCTTCCTGATAAAATACCGTCCATAGTATCAGTGAAGCCATCGCAGTGAAGTGCTCCTGTCAAAAAGATATTGCAAAATAGAAGGATAAAACCTATGAGATGTGCTGATAGATAAATATTAAAACTAGGCAATAAATAATATATCACATAACCCACTAGAACATATATTATACCTAAAATTGCACCAATTAAAGGGAAAAATTTAACACTGCCACCACAAGCTTTTTCAGACCAATCAAGATTTTTCTTGATAGTGATGCGTGTTAAAAATTGTAGACCCAATAAAAAATTATTCACTAAAAAATACCTCCTTTAAAATAATATGTTCGTTTCTTTATGAAAAATTTTTATTCATTCAAAAGAAACGAACTAACGAGAATAATTTATATAATAGATGAAAAAACATAAAATATAAATATAAATATAAAAATTATTTTATTTTTACAGGAATACCAGAAACAACGAAATAGACTTCAGCAGAAGCTTTAGCGATTTGTTGATTGCAAAGTCCTGCTAAATCGCGATATTTTCTAGCGAGAGTATTTTCTGGAACTATGCCAGAACCGACTTCATTAGTTACAAATACACATGTTTTATCTGTATTTTGCGCTTGAACTGCTTCAATTAGAGATGACATCATATCTTTAGCTCCAGCAGATAATTGTTCCATAGAGTATGCTTGTGTTTGTTCACTGCAAAGATAATTGCTTAAATAAAGTGTTAAACAATCAAAGAGAATTATATCGTGATGACAAAAAGCTTCATGGATAGCTTTTTCAGCGTGAAATGGTGCTTCAAAAGTTTGCCACGAACTAGGACGGCGTTGTTGATGTAGTTTCACGCGATAAGCCATCTCATCATCATAGATTTGTGAGGTGGCGATATAGGCGATATTTTGACCATGAGTTTTTACATAATCTTCGGCAAAACTGCTTTTTCCACAGCGCGCACCACCAGTTATTAAAATTATTTTGCCCATAACAAGGCTCCTTTGCGTATAGATTTATTTTTTAGATGAAGTATGTTATTCTAAATTATATATAAATTTTAAGTAGTAAAGAGGTAGAATTGTATGCAAGTTTTTTCCTCGCTTTTGGATATAAAAAATTTAAATTTGCAAGGTAAAAATTTGGCTGTTGCTTTAGGGACTTTTGATGGTGTACATATAGGTCATCAAAATGTCATAATGCAAGCTGTCAAATTGGCTAAAGAAAATCAAGGATTAAGTGCTGTATTTACCTTTAGTAATCACCCGTTATCTGTGATTGCTCCGAAGCGTAAACCTTTGATTATCAATGATACTTTAGCCAAGATTAGAGATATTGAAGCTTTAGGTGTAGATTTTTTATTTAATATTGAATTTAATTTAGAACTTTGTCAGATGGAACCAGAAGCTTTCGTTAAAATGTTGAAAGATTATTTATCTCCTAAATTTTTAGTTACAGGTCCTAATTATAGTTTTGGGGTAAAAGGATTAGGAACACCGGATTTATTAAAAGAACTTGGAGAAAAATATGGTTTTAAAGCATATATGCAACATTTTATTTATTGCCATAATAATATGGTAAGTAGCACTGTCATTCGTAAAGCATTAGCTGAAGGTGATTTAGATTGTGCAAATAAAATGTTAGGTAAGCCATTTAGCATAGATGAAGAAGTAATTCATGGAAAAAAACGTGGTCGTCTATTAGGTTTTCCAACTGCTAATTTAGCTATAAAAGCAGAGCGTGCTATGGTGCCAAATGGTGTCTATGTTGTTGAGGCTTATGTGGAAGGGAAAAAATATCAAGCTGTAGCTAGCGTAGGTACAAATCCAACATTTGAAGATATCAGCCGTCGCGTGGAAGTAAATATTTTTGATTTTCAACAAACTATCTATGGACAAATCATACGTGTTGATTTTCTAAAAATGCTTCGCAGGGAAATAAAATTTACTTCAGTTGATGCATTATTAAATCAAATGAAAAAAGATGTAAAACAAGCTAAAGCTTATTTTGTGAAGGAATAATTATAATTTATTTGGAATTTATCTTTAGCAGGAGTACTAACAGCAGAAGTATCGATTTGTTTATCTGCCATTAAAGGATTTTCTGTTTCGTCAGTGGCATCATCAGGAAGATATTCAGTCGTATCTATAGGTAATTCAACTGGTAAATTAGTTATGCGGAAGCTTTCTAAATATTTATCTGTAGGTTCGACTTGAATGATGAGTTTTTCTTTAGCTTCATTTTTATAAATATAGCAAGTATTGCCTTCAAACATCTGTCTGTCTGCTTTACCAAATACTTGTTCTATTTTATAGGAAGTCATGCCAGTTTTTAATTTGTCGTTGTGATTATAAGTATCATCAACGATAATCATATCAACTATTTTTTTAGTATCATTATTTATGCCAATTTTGTTATTATTTTTATAAACATAATATGTGATTTTTTTACCCCAAAGATAGTTTTGTTCATCATAACGAGGCGTACCAAATTGAGCAATCATATCTTCATAATTATCGCCTAAAGCTAAGTTGTTGTAGTGCAAATTATTTTTTGTAGGAGCAAAGGTCATACCCATAGAAAGGATACTAAAACAAAGGCAGAGAATAATTAGATAAAGTCGCATAATAAAACTCCTTTTCATTATAAATTTTTACAAGTAAAAGACAAATTTTTCTATGATATGTATAGTATAAATGTCTCAAAAACTACTGTCAAAAATTGACAAAATACCGTAAAACCTATATAATATTTGCTGATTGCAAAAAGGTAGTGTCAGGCGTTAGCTTGGCACTTCTTCTATTATTTTTAACTATTGTATGATTTTGTATAATGAATTGTATGACTGAAAGGAAGCATTAAAATGGCAGATAAGCGAGTAGTTTTGACCGAAGAAGGCTTAAAGAAGCTAGAAGAAAAACTTGAATATTTAAAAAGTGTCCGTCGTTTAGAAGTTGCTGACCGTTTAAAAGCAGCTATCGCACTAGGCGACCTTAGCGAAAACTCTGAATATGATGATGCTAAAAACGAACAGGCTTTCATTGAAGGTGAAATTCTCACTTTAGAAAGCCAGATTAGAAATAGTGAAATCATCAAAGCTGATGATAGCAATAAAGATGTAGTACATCTTGGTAATACTGTAGTAATCAAAGATATGGAATATGATGAAGATGAAACATATACAATCGTAGGTTCTACAGAAGCAGATACTACAGAAGGTAAAATCTCCAATGAATCTCCTGTTGGTATGGCTATCTTAGGAAAAACTGTAGGAACAGTAGTTCAAGTAAAAGTGCCAGCTGGTACTTTAGAATATAAAATTGTAGAAATTAAAAAATAAGAAGAGGAGGACTTTCGTTGGCAAAACAGCATATAGAAGAAAAACAACAAGATATCAATGAACTTATGCAGGTGCGTCGTGATAAGATGCAAGCTTTCATAGATAAAGGTATTGAACCATTTGGTCGTAGTTATGATGTAACTCATCATGCTCAAGAACTTTTAGACCAATTTGAAACTTTAGGAGAAGAAACTGTAGTGCGCGTAGCTGGTCGTTTGATGGCTGTTCGTGGTCATGGTAAAGCTAGCTTCACTGTTGTTTCCGACCTTAGCGGAAAAATTCAGGCATATTTCCGTCTTGATAACCTTGGCGAAGAAAAATATGGTGAATTTAAATTATTAGATATCGGTGATATCATCGGTGTGGAAGGTACTTTATTCAAAACACATCGTGGTGAAATCACTATCAAAGTATCTGATTTCTCTATTTTAGCGAAGTCTCTTCGTCCATTACCAGAAAAATTCCATGGCTTAAAAGATGTAGAAACTCGTTATCGTCAACGTTATTTAGATTTAATTGTAAATCCAGATGTACGTCAGACTTTCATCACACGTACAAAAATCATTAAATCTATCCGTAACTATTTAGATAGCCGTAACTTCTTAGAAGTTGAAACACCTGTATTAAGCCCAATCGCTGGTGGTGCAAATGCTCGTCCATTCATCACTCATCATAATGCACTTGATATTGATATGTATCTTCGTATCGCTACAGAATTATATTTAAAACGTCTTGTAGTTGGTGGCTTTGAACGTGTTTATGAAATTGGTCGTATTTTCCGTAATGAAGGTATTGACGTAAGACATAATCCAGAATTCACATCTATCGAAGTATATCAAGCATATGCAGACTTCAATGAATTAATGGATTTAGCAGAAGGTATCATTAAACAGGCTGCAATGGATGCTTGTGGCACAACTACAATTACTTATGAAGGTACAGAAATTGACTTAAGTAATTTCCGTCGTGTTACAATGAATGATATTGTTTTAGAAACTACAGGCAAAGACTTCAGCAAAGTTCAGACTTTAGAAGAAGCACAGGCAATTGCACAAGAATTAGCTGTTCCTTGTGAAGGTAAACATTCTATTGGCGAAATCTTATATGAAGTATTCGATGAAAAAGTAGAATCTACTTTAATTCAGCCAACTATTGTAACACAATATCCAACAGAAGTTTCTCCACTTTCAAAACGCAATAAAGAAAATCCTGCATTCACTGACCGTTTTGAAATGTTCATTTATGGTCGTGAACTTGCAAATGCATTCTCCGAGTTAAATGATCCAATTGATCAGGAACAACGTTTCATTGATCAACAAAAAGCTCGTGAAGGTGGCGATGATGAAGCTCATATGATGGACCATGATTATATCACAGCTCTTGAATATGGTCTTCCACCAACATGTGGTCTTGGTATCGGTATTGACCGTTTAGTAATGTTCTTAACAGACAGCTCTTCTATTCGTGATGTACTCTTATTCCCAACAATGAAACCAATTGAAAATTAATTAAAAGTTAATTATAAGATAAGAAAACCAGTAGATTATATATCTACTGGTTTTTTTGTTTAATTTTTATTATTGATTTTACGGATAACTTTACATGGATTGCCAACAGCTAATGAATTAGGTGGTATTGATTTATTAACTACACTTCCAGCGCCAATTACTGAATTTTTACCGATAGTCACTCCAGGTAAAATTATAACACCACCACCAATCCAAACATTATCTTCTATTGTTACAGGTAAAGCATACGTATTGAAAAATGCGTGTGGATTATTATAAGACCAATTATCAAGTAGACGGTCACTAATATTTACAGGATGAGTAGCTGTATAAATTTGAACATTAGAAGCGATTAAAACATTATTGCCAATAGTTATTTTATTACAATCAACAAAGGTACAATTAATATTGATAATTACATTATTGCCAATAGAAATATGTTGACCATAATCACAATAGAAAGGTACATCAATTTTTACATTGTTACCTATTTTGGCAAATAATTCAGATAGAATATTGTCTTTTTGTATGGTATCTTCAAATTTAGTCTGATTGTATTGTTTGGTGAGTCTGCGAGCTTTAGTAATAATAGAAACTAATTCATTATCGATACAATTAAATTGTTTACCTTGTAAGCATTTAGATAATTCACTCATGAAAATATAACCTCCTGTTATTTTTCTTTATTATAATAAATGGAGATTTTTATTTGTGTTATTATATAATTAAAATATATAAATATCTTGCAAATTTTATAAAGCGAGTGAATTGAAAATGAGAGATTTATTAATAGATAAAAATAAACAAGAATTAAAGCAACATGGTAATGTAGAATTTCCTTTTAGAATAGGATATGAAGATATTTGGCAATATTATAATGGAAAATTTGCTTGTCATTGGCATAAAGAAGTAGAGTTTACATATGTATATCAAGGTAAGATGAGATATCAGGTCAATGATAAAATTTATGAATTAAAGAAAGGGCAATGTCTATTTATCAATGCGAATACTTTTCATAGAGGTGAACATATCAATAAAGAAGAATGTAAATATTTTGCAATGACTTTTAATATACATTTTTTGGCTAATGAGGAAGAATTAATTTATAAAAAATATGTATTGCCTGTTATTTATAGTAAAAATTTATCATCTTTTGTGTGTTTACCAGAAAATAAATTAGAAAAGAAAATAATAAAACAAGTAAAGTATATTGATAAATGTTACCGAAAACAGAATTTATTTTATGAATTAGAGATAAAGGAACATCTGTTAAAATTATGGCAAATTTTATGGGAAGTTTTTGAAAGTGAAATTGAAATAGATATAGATAGAAATTATTATAAACAATTAATAAAAATAAAGCAGATAACGCAATTTATACATAAACATTATGCAGAAAAGATAACTTTGCAAAATATAGCTGATAATTTACATATATCTATAAGTGATTGCAGTCATAGTTTTAAAAAGTTTATGAAAGAAAGTATATTTGAGTATATCTTGCATTATCGTATTCAACAAAGTCTTTATTTATTACAAGATAAAGAATTATCAATTTTACAGATATCTTTAAAAGTTGGATTTAGTAGTACTAGTTATTATAGTAAATTATTTAAAAAGTATATGAAAATGACACCTAAAGAATATAGAAAGCTCTTGAAAAGTTAGAGGTATTTCTAAAATCAAGAGCTTTTTAAATTAACTTATGATTAGGGCTAAGCTGATAAAGAGTAAAACAATACCTTGAATATAGCCCATTATTTTGTTGAAGTTTTTTACGTTTAAAATATAGTCACGAACTTTGCCAGCACAGATAGCGACTAGGGAAAATATTATAAGTGTTTGTAAGCCAAAGATAAATCCTAAAAATGCAATTTGAAGGCTGACACTATCAGAATTTAAATTGACAAATTGAGGTAAGAAGGCTAAGAAAAATAATAATACTTTAGGATTTAAAACATTCATGATGAGCCCACGACGATATAATTTAAAAAAGGAAGTACTATTATTTACAGCATTTAATTTTAAATTGCCTTGAGCATGGAATGCTCCCCAAGCAAGATATAATAAATAAGCAGCACCAATATATTTTAAGGTGGCAAAGGCAAGTGGTGATTGTTGAATGATAGCAGCAACACCAATGATTACAAGTGTTGTATGAAAGATAAGACCAGTCGTTAAGCCTAGGGCTAAGCTAATACCAGCTTTAGTGCCATCAGCTAGACTTTTAGCAAGTAAATACATGATATCTGGGCCAGGTGCTAAAGTCAGTAGCACAGAAGCTATCAAAAAATATAAAAGAGTAGTTAATTCCATAGATAAACACCTCGATATGTATAAAATAAAACCGCACTTAAGTTAATAAATGCGGTTTTGTATTAGTATTATAAATTAACGAGCTAATACTTTAGCACCATCTAATACATTAAATCCTAATTTGGAGAAGAAGGAAGCATGGAAATCATCTGGAGCAAAAGCAAAAAGATAAGGATAATTTTCGTATTTAGCTTTTACTTGAGCAATTAATTCATCATTGATGCCTTTACCACGATAGTTTGGTGCAACAACAAGATAGCGAATATAAGCTGTCATTTTGCCATCATCAACTACAGTGATAAGTGCAGCAAGTTCATTTGTATCTTTATCCCATGCAGAAACTACAGTGCCTGCATTGTTGATAGCTTCAACTAATGTTTCTTCGTATTTAGCATCAGGATTACCAGATACTGTGAAGAAATCTAAAAGAGTTTTTGCATCAAAATTTTTTTCTTGAGAGTAAGTGATATTCATATTATAATTCACCTTTCTTTATTTTTATTGATTGTTTTAATAGCGATTTTAGTTCAGCTTTTTTATTGAGATTTGATGAAGCATCTTTAGCAAGTTCAGTTAACATTCCCCATGTAGAGATTTCATCAAAATATTGACGTCTATCAGAGATTTTAAATGTTTTATTCAATGGGCGATAATATACCCAAAGGTTTACTGATATATAACTATTTAAAAGCGGAGAACCATCTAAACGAGAGATGGAATGATAATAATGTTGATACATAGTAGGGATAGTATAACCAACTACGACATCAGCATCTAATAAATCAGCTGTATCTTTTAGTGTATCAAGATTTTGATTATAAGTAAAGTTGGATTGTTTTATCGCAGCATAAATACTGTTTTCATCAATATATTCAACTGCTTGTAAGGTATCATTTAGAGGAACATGCATTTCTTGGGTTAAATTGTTATAGAGTAATTGATTGACATCTGGATAGCGTTGGCTATTGGAAAGCGTAGGTAAAATAGCTACTTTCAATGTCTGTTTTTGGGGTGTTTCTTGTTTGATAATGTCTTGAGCAAAACCTATTTGCATAAAGCAAAGATAACAGCAAAAGCATATTAAAGTCATAACTTTTTTTAACATAAAAATCACTCCTTAAAGCTAATATATTCTATAATTATTATATATTATTAATCGATTGATATATATAATAATTTTTATAGCTATGATATAATATTAGTAAATTTTAAGGCAGGGAGAGAAGCGATGTGAAGATTTTAGCTAGACAATTAACTGTAGATATGTACGATTGTAAAAATAAAGATTTAAGTAATTATGAAGATTTGCGTGAGTCCTTGGACATGGCGATGAATATGGCTGGATATACACCGATAGAAGTTCGTGCTCAACTATGGAATGAAGAACAAGCTATTGTATTTATTTTACTTCAAGAAGGTCATGCAGTAGTGCGTACGTATCCAAAATTAAAATATGTTGCTAGCGATGTATTTATTTGCCAAGAAGATGGTAAACCTGAAAAAGCAATTAAGGCTTTGAAAAAATTGATGAAGCCAGAAAAAATAAGAATGACTTATTTAAAACGTGGCGATTTTGGTACGGTCAAAGATGTTAAACCACGTATAAAAATTCGTATTGCACCACTTAGACCACTTCGCAGTATAAAAAATAAAGGTGCTAAAGTTATTAAAACTGTAGCACGCAGAATAAAATTATAATTTATGAAATTAAAAATCAGAAAATACATGTAAGGTTCTATTTAAAATGCCGTGAATGTAGGCAATAGTAGTACCATAATTGCTCATGGGTATATTTTGCTCATGAGCTTTTTTTAATCTTGATTGCATTTCCGCTTGATTGAGCATACAGCCACCGCAGTGAATGATTAATTTATATTTAGATAAATCATCAGGAAATTCTGTGCCAGAGGTAAAAATAAATTCTGGGTTGGCTTTAGTATAATTTTTTATCCAATTAGGTAATTTCACAGTGCCGATATCATCACATTGGCGGTGATGTGTACAGCCTTCAGCAATTAAAATTTTATCATTATTTTTGATAGTATCTAAGACTTTAATAGCATTTACTTGTCGCTTTAAATCTCCTTTATAGCGAGAAAAGAGAATTGAAAAAGAAGTTAATTCTATATCTTGAGGGACGATTTTATTTACCTTGCCAAAAACTTGGCTGTCCGTGATGATGAGTTTTGGTTTAGTTTTTAGATTAGCTAAAGTATTTTCTAAATTGTCATCTTGAGTCATGATGGCAGTAGCGCCAATATCGAGCAATTCGCGAATTACTTGTTGTTGAGGTAAAATAAGTCGCCCTTTAGGAGCTGCTTTATCAATAGGAATTACCAAAATTACAGTATCTTTGGGATTTACGATATCTTTTAAGATAAATTTTTCTTGTTTAGTTTTGGCTACTTGTACAAGTTTAGATTTTAATTCTTCAATACCTGTTTTTTCTTTGGCACTGATATATACATATTGTTTAATATTTTCATTTTTAGGTTTGAAATCAGGCACTAAATCGACTTTATTATAAGCTACGATATAGGGAATGTTTTTATCAGTGATTAATTTTAAAATATCTCGGTCAAAATCGGTAAAATCTAAAGTAGCGTCAATGACTAAAATAGCGATATCAGTTTTATTTAAAATTTGTTTAGTTTTTTCTATACGCAATTTGCCAAGTTCGCCAATATCGTCAAGACCAGCTGTATCAATGATATTTACAGGGCCAAGTGGTAAAAGTTCCATGGCTTTATGCACTGGGTCTGTTGTCGTTCCTTTGACTGGAGAAACTACAGCGATATTTTGATTAGTTAAGGCATTCATAATGCTAGATTTACCAGCATTACGAATACCAAAAAAAGCGATATGGGTGCGATTGGCAAGTGGAGTTTGATTTAAATCCATAATATACACCTTATTTTTTATTAAAATCTGAAATCACGTTGACCTTCAGCGATTAAATGAAGTTGTTTAGTTACGATATCGCGAACTTTATCGCTTTTAATTTGATCTAATTGTTCATGAATTAATTTATAGCCTACTTGTTTTGTATCATCACTAGCATAATCGCAAAGATATTCTTTAAGTGTCATTAAAGCGTTAGGTAAACAGCAATTGGAGATTTGACCACTTTTGCATAAGCTCATAAATCTATCTCCTGTTCTACCTTCGCGATAGCAAGCTGTACAGAAGCTAGGTACAAAACCTAATTTCATAAGCCAATTTACGACTTCATCTAAGGAGCGATTATCGCTTACATCAAATTGGCTGGAATTTTCTTCGGGAGCTTCTTTTTCGGCATAGCCACCAACGCTAGTGCGAGAGCCACCACTGATTTGAGAGATACCAAGTTGCAATACTTTTTCACGACAAGCTTGGCTTTCACGAGTGGAAACAATCATGCCAGTATAAGGAACAGCAATGCGGATACAAGCTACGATTTTGGCAAAAGTATCATCATCAATACCATTATTAAAAGTAGATGGATCGATATCATCAGCACGACGGATACGAGGAACGCTGATAGTATGAGGACCTACGCCAAAGCGTGCTTCGAGATGTTCTGCGTGCATGAGTAGACCTGCAAATTCATAGCGATATTTTTCTAAGCCAAATAATACGCCACAGCCAACATCATCAATGCCACCTTCCATAGCTCTATCCATAGCTTCTGTATGATAAGCATAATTATGCTTTGGCCCTGTTGGGTGAAGTTGTTCATAGCTTTCTTTATGGTAAGTTTCTTGGAATAAAATATAAGTGCCGATACCTGCTTCTTTTAATTTGCGATAATTTTCAACAGTTGTAGCAGCAATATTGACATTGACACGGCGAATAGCACCATTTTTATGTTTTATGCTATAAATAGTTTTGATGCTTTCAAGTACATATTCGATAGGATTATTTACTGGGTCTTCGCCTGTTTCTAAAGCAAGGCGTTTGTGTCCCATATCTTGAAGGGCGATAACTTCGCGTTTGATATCTTCTTGAGTTAATTTTTTTCTAGCAATATGTTTATTTTTAGCATGATAAGGGCAATATACACATCCATTAACACAGTAATTAGAAAGATAAAGTGGCGCGAATAGAACAATTCTATCGCCATAAAAATCATCTTTAATTTTTTTTGCTAGAGCGAAAATTTCTTTATTGAGTTCAGGAATATCACAAGCTAAAAGCACAGAAGCTTCGCGGTGAGAAAGACCTTTTTCAAGTTTTGCTTTAGCTAAAATTTCAGTGATTAAAGCTTTATCATGTTTATGTTCATCAGCATAAGCAAGAGTAGATAAAATTTCTTCATGATTGATAAATTCTTCTGCTTTAGAGGATTTTGGATTGTACAAATCTATCAACTTCTTTCTTTAGAAATATATATTAAGACATTAAGCTATCGCCTCTATTAGAGGTTACATGATAGCCATGTTCTTGCAAGGCATTTGTTAATTTTATGATACCTTCTAAAGATTCGCCACCTGTTATTTTTTTATTATTATATAAAGTATAAAGTGAACGAATATTTAAAGGTGAAATATTAGGCATGATGACATTAGCGCCAGCTTCTAATCCTTGTATAGTTCCATTTGGAGCTAAAGTAGCAAGTGCAGTTGTTGCGGGTAATAAGACTTTAGGCAGTAATAAACGAATTATAGCTAAGATGACTAAAGTCAAATCAACGCTACCTGCCGTTTTATCTTTAAACGGTGTTTGTTCATGTGGAATAAAAGGGCCAGTGCCTATCATATGAGGACGAAAATCACTTAAAAATTCTAAGTCATTCAATAAATTGTCTAAAGTTTGATATGGCGAGCCAATCATCATACCAGCTCCCACTTGATAGCCAATATCTTTTAAAATTTTTAGGCAGTTTAAGCGATTATTTAAATCCATTTTTGCTGGGTGAAGTTTTTGATAATGTGAAATATTAGCTGTTTCATGACGAAGCAAATATCTATCTGCTCCAGCGTCAAAATATTTTTGATAGCTTGCTCTTGTCTTTTCACCGATGGATAAAGTGATAGCACATTCGGGATATTTATTTTTTATTTCTTTAATTATTTGTATCATTTTATCATCAGAAAAATACATATCTTCGCCTCCTTGTAAGACAAAGGTGCGAAGATTATTTTTATAGCCTATTTCACAAGATAATAATATTTCTTCTAAAGATAGGCGATAGCGAGTAGCTTTATGATTAGAACAGCGAATACCGCAATAATAGCAATCATTTTTGCAGTAATTGGTAAATTCAATAAGACCGCGCAAAAAGACATTATGTCCGTATGATTTTTCACGAACAAAGCGAGCCGCTGCAAATAGATATTTGCTAAGCGGCCCTGCATAGGCTTCTTGAGATAATTCATCAAGAAGTTTTTTTATTTTTGATTTATTAAATTGGGGATTGATGACTAAATCATCAATAATGTTTAATGAATTTAATTTAGTTTCCATAATGAATTATTTCAATAAATTATTTTTCAAAATCAAATTGTTTTTTACGTGCTTGGTAATGAGTATGCAATAATTTATGAGCAATTTCACTACCTGGTTTTTCAAGAAAATCTTTATAGAGTTGTTTTAAATATGGATTTTCATGAGATTTACGATATTTAGTATTTTTATCTATTTGATAGATGGATTCCATACGTTTTTTATTTACTTCCATAGTAGTGCCTATTGGTTGACCACCGCCACCTAAGCAACCACCTGGGCAAGCCATTACTTCAATGAAATCATATTTACATTCGCCAGCACGCAATTTATCCATGAGGATTTTAGCATTATTTAAAGTATGAGCTACAGCGATGTTGATAGTTTTATCGCCAATATTGATTTGAGCTTCTTTGATACCATCAAAACCGCGAACAGGAGTGTATTCAACATTTTTCATTTCTTCTCCTGTGAGCCATTCGTAAGTAGTACGAAGTGCAGCTTCCATAACGCCACCAGTAGCACCGAAGATAGCAGCAGCACCTGTAGCAGTACCCATAGGATTATCAAATTCACTTTCAGGAAGATTTTCAAAATCAATACCGATATATTTAATGAGTTTGATTAATTCACGAGTTGTCAATACTGCGTCAGTATCAGGACGACCATCATGAGCCATTTCAGGACGAGTGATTTCATATTTTTTAGCGATACATGGCATGATTGCTACAGTGAAAATATTTTTAGGGTCGAGATTTTCTTGTTTTGCATAATGTGTTTTAGTGATAGCGGAGAAAATCTGCATAGGAGATTTTGTAGTAGATAAATGGTCTAAAAGGTCAGGATAATGTTTTTCCATATAATTTACCCAACCAGGACAGCAAGAAGTAGCCATTGGCATTTTTTTGCCAGATTTTATGCGTTCGATTAATTCATTAGCTTCTTCAGTGATAGTGAGGTCAGCACCGTAGTTTGTATCAAATACTTTATCAAAGCCAATCATGCGAAGTGCAGTAACCATTTTTTTAGTTACGATAGAGCCTTTTGGCATACCGAATTCATCGCCTAAAGCTATACGCACACTTGGAGCTGTTTGAACGATAACAGTTTTATTAGGGTCGAAGATGGCATCAAGAACACGGTCAGTATCATCTTTTTCTACTAATGCACCTACAGGGCAAGCAAGACTACATTGTCCGCAAAGCACACATTTTGTATTATCAAATTCAGCATCAAATGGAGTTGTTACATGAATATTTGTACTGCGTCCAGCAAAACCTAAAACTTCAATACCTTGAATTTCTTTACAAGCACGGATACAACGACCGCATTTAACGCATTTTTCAGGGTCATGTACTAAGCTTGGATTAGCACCACGTTTTTCGATATGTTGACCAACATGAGGAATGTTTGGACGAAGTACATTGAAACGGCTACAGAGTTGTTGAAGCACACAGTTGCCATTACGAGGACAAGTCAAGCAATTTTCTTCATGGTCAGCCATGATTAATTGCAAAATACCACGTTGAGTATCGCGTACAACTTTTGTATCAGTGAATACTTCCATACCTTCCCAACATTCAGTAGAGCAAGCTGCAAGTAAACGGCGTTGACCGACAACTTCTACAGAGCAGATACGGCAACGTGCTTTGATGCGTTGATCAGGATGATAACATAAATGGGGAATATCTATATGAAGCATTTGAGCTGCTTGTAAAATTTTAGTGCCTTTTTTTACACTTATAGGCATATTATTTATTTTAAGATTAATTAACTCTTCCATTAACTTCCAATTCCTCCTAGTTTTTTATTTTAAACGTATCAGGGAAAATTTTCATAGCGGATTTTAAAGCGTTTTGAGCTGTTTCTCCTAAACCACAAAGTGAAGACATAGGCATAACTTTGGCAAAAGTTTGCATAGTTTCTAAGTCTTCTTGTGTATGAGTTTGAGCTTTGATTTTATCTAAGAACATTTTGATATGGCGGTTACCTTCTCGACATGGAGTGCATTGACCACAACTTTCATGTAAAAAGAAATCTTGAGTATAACGTAAGAAATCTATTACAGAAGTACGTTCATCGATTACAAGAATAGAACCAGAGCCGATGACTAAATCATGTTCTTTGAAATCTTCATAAGTATAAGGAACATCTAAAATACTATCATCAGCTATTTTTCCAGAAGCACCACCGAATTGAATGAGGCGAATTTTGCGATCACCTTGAATACCACCAGCTAAATCGTAGATGATTTCACGGATTGTAGTACCGAATGGAATTTCATATACACCAGGTTTTTTTACGTTACCGCCAACGCTTACAAGTTTTGTACCTAAGGATTCACCTACACCGTATTTCATGTAAGTTTTAGCACTATCACGAAGTAAATGAGGTACGATAGATAAGCTTTCTACGTTATTCATGCAAGTAGGGCGAGCGAATAAACCACTTTGTTTCATAAATGGTGGTTTCATGCGAGGGCGACCAGCTTTACCTTCCATAGAGCGGATAAGAGCAGTACCTTCACCACAAACGTATGCGCCAGCACCAGAATAGAGATGAATTTTGTAATTCCAACCAGTGCCTAAAATATTTTCACCTAAAAAACCATTTTCTTCAGCTTGTTTGATAGCATTTAAAAGGCGAGGGCGGAATCTGCTATATTCTGAACGCATATAAATATAACCATCTTCAGCATTTACTGCCCAACCAGCAATGATGATGGCTTCAATTAGATTGAAAGGGTCATTTTTTATTAATTCACGATCTTTAAAAGTACAAGTTTCCCCTTCATCAGCGTTACAAATTACACAATGATGAGGACGTTCTACAGCACGAGCTTGAGACCATTTACGTCCCATAGGATATGCTGCACCACCGCGACCTTTGATTTTTGCTTCAGTTAATAAACTAGCAATATCTTCTTTATCCATAGTAATTGCTTTTTTCAAAGCAGAAAAACCACCGATATTCATATATGATTCAATGGAAAATACATCATATTTACCAAAATTTTCAGTTATGTATTTTACACTACTCATGAAAATACCTCCGTTTCTTAGATGAATTTTTGTAATAAATCTCTAATTTTTTCTTCGCTGTCTAAATGACCATATACTGTGCCGTTTATTTTTACTGCTGGAGCAACATCACAAGCACCAAAGCAAGATACTTTTTCTAAAGTGAATTTACCATCATAAGTTACAGTATCAAAATCAATATTTAAAAGACGACGCAATGTATCAATTAAGAATTCATTATTATTTACTTTACAAGCGATGCTATCGCATACTTCAATTGGGTAACGTCCACGAGGTTTATCAGATAAAGTATCGTAGAAAGTTATACAGTCATAAATGACAGAAAGTTTTACGTTAGGAAGTTTTTCTACAATATAGTAAGCTACAATTTTAGGAATATAATGTTGGGGAATTTGTTCTTGAACTTCTACTAGAATACCAACAATTTGAGTGTAATCATAATCGTGAGCTTGTAAGATATTATCAATTTTTTCTTTGAGTTCATCTGTTAGCTCAAATTTTGTGCTATCCTCAATCATGTCATCAACCTACCTTTATATAATATATACAGATAATAATTTTACTTAACTGACTAAATAAAATTTATGTTAGTAATATATTAACATAATTTAGATTTAGAGTGAATATAAAAAAGTGTAAACTTTACAATTAAATTAAGAGTGTAAAAAATAAGAGCATTGATTAATATAATGCTCTTATTTTTTACATTTTATTAGTTGATTTTTTATTCAGATAAATTTATTTTAAATAATAATATATTACTATTATTCAGTAATACCATCTTTCATTATAGCTATTTCATTGAAATGCATTTGTTCAGATTTTGTTAATTTACCTGAAATAATAGTTAATATATAATCAAATAGTTCATTACGAAGTTTTTCCATAGAGGATTTTTCAATTAATTCGCCTGCATTAAAGTCAATCCATTTGGATTTATGCTGTGCTAATTTACTATTGGTTGCTATCTTAATAGTAGGAACAATTGTACCCCATGGTGTACCACGTCCTGTAGAGAATAAGATTATTTGACAGCCAGAAGCTGCTAAAGCTGTTGTAGATACTGAATCATTGCCAGGAGCATTTAATAATTGAAGACCTACTTTATTGATAGTATCGCCATAATCTAATACATCAACAATAGGAGCATGACCACCTTTTTGAATACAGCCCAAAGATTTGTCTTCTAAAGTAGTAATTCCACCAGCCTTATTACCTGGAGAGGGATTATCAGATATAGGTTGGTCATAACGTTTAAAATATTGTTTAAAATTATTGATTAAATCCACCGTTTTGTGAAAAATATCTTCATTAATAGCTCTATTCATTAATAAAGTTTCAGCACCAAACATTTCAGGAACTTCAGTAAGCACAGTAGTAGCACCACTACCAATAGCTAAGTCTGACAATTCACCAATTAAAGGATTAGCTGTAATGCCAGAAAAGCCATCAGAACCACCACATTTTAGACCAATGCGTAGTTTACTAATAGGACAAGTAGTTCTAGTGTATTTATTGGCAAATGTAGCTAATTCTGTTAGTAGTTGCTTCCCGATGATATCTTCATCTTCAACTTCTTGAGTTACTAAAAATTTAACACGGTCAGAATTGTAATTACCAAGAATTTTTTTAAATTCAGTTAGATTATTGTTTTCACAGCCAAGACTGATGACTAATACTGCACCAGCATTAGGATGATTAACAATATCAGCTAAAATTTTTTGAGTCATTTGATAATCTTTGCCGATTTGTGAACAACCATAAGGGTGAGTAATGCCAATACAGTCATCAATATTAGGATAATTTTTTATTAATTCTTTACCGATTTTTTCAAGGTAACGAACGGTACTGGTAACGCAATTTACTGTAGGTACAATCCATAAATTATTACGAATGCCAACATCACCATTTTCTCGTTGATAACCTTTGAAGGTGCAGTTTTCAATTTTAGGTAAATTTGATATTTTTGTCGGCTTGTAGCTATAATTTAAGATTTTTCCTAAGTTAGTTTTTAAGTTATGTGTATGCACATGAGAACCAGCTATAATATCGTCTGTAGCATGACCAATAGAGAAGCTATACTTGATAATTTGTTCATCTTTGTTGATATTTTTTAAGGCAATTTTATGACCAGCAGGGATATTTTCTTTTAAAATGATATCATGCTCATCTATTTGTATTATTTTACCTTTGGTTAAATCAGTTAGAGCAACAGCGACATTATCTAATTTATTGATTTGTAAGATGTCCATAGATTATTCCTCATTTAATAATAATGATTGCATGATTTGTTTGATATTTTGTGTATCAATGGCATAAAGATATTTACTAACATCATTAATAAGTTCAGGGTAAGTAGTTAAATTTATGCCCCATAAATTAGTATCACCTAAAATTTCATTAACAACTACAGTGGCAGATTCTTGAGTTTTAGCATAATATTTCCATGCGGAAGTTAATTTTTGAATAGCATACTCATCATCAGTTAACTCACAAGTTGTACCATTATGTTCAATATAGAAATGATTTCCATTAATTTTAGAAGTATTATATAAAGTTATATAAGCGGCGAAACTAAAACTTAAATTTTGTGAGAATGTATGGAATTTATCATGATACTCTAAAATAGAAGGTAAAACTCTAGCTTTAAATTTTGATGTACAATTAAGTAAAATACTTGCTAATTGATGCTTGATAAATGGATTTTGGAAACGTTCAATTACAGCATTAGCAAAATCAATGAGCATTTCTTTATCCATAGAAATTGACGGCAAAATATGATTATTTATGGTTTGTTGGGCAAATTTACCAGTGATTTGGTCATTCATCATTTCAGCTACAGTATTTAATCCAGCGAGAAAACTAGCTGGAACGTTAGCTGTATGCCCACCGTTTAAAAGGCGAACTTTGCGCTGGCGGTATTGGGAGATATCGTTTTCAATAACGACATTTAATCCACTATTTAATAGTGGTAATTTTTCATTTAAACTAGTATCTCCTTCAATAGCTAAGAAATGGAATGGTTCACCACAAGCGATAAGTATATCATTATAACCTAATTCTTGGGTAAGGGTTTCAATTTCATCTTTAGGATAACCACTAACTACTCTATCTACTAAAGTATTGTAAAATTTATTGTGGGCATTAAGCCAAGTGATGAAGTCGGAAGGTAATTGCCATTGTTTACAGTATTTTAAGATTATACTTTTGAGTAATTGACCATTATTTTCTAATAATTCAAAAGGAATAATATACATTCCTTTTGTTGCATCACCATGAAAATATTGATAGCGATGATAGAGAAATAAGGTTAATTTAGCAGGGAAAGAAAGTGGAGGTTCCATTGTGGCTGTATCTTGATTGTTATAGGTAAGTCCCGCTTCAGTAGTATTGGAAAATACAATTTCGATTTCAGGGTTTTCAGCACATTTTAAAACATCTTGCCAATTAGTGTAAGGATTGATACCACGACTGATAGAGGAGATGATTTCTTTAGTATTTACAGTTTGACCGTCTTGAATACCACGTAAAATAGTAGTAAATAATCCGTTTTGAGTATTTAATTTACCGACCACTTTGCCATGAGGTGTTGGTTGAATAGCAACTACACTACCATTGAATTTATTTTGATTATTTAATTGTTGAATAATCCAATCCATGAAGGCACGAATAAAATTACCTTCGCCAAATTGAATGATTTTTTCAGGTCGTTTACAGATTAATTCAGGAAAATTATCAGCATTTAATTTATTCATTATTTACACCAACTTAAAATTTGATAACAACTTTTAGCATTGAAGCAGCATTTTTAGAGAAATCTTGGAAAGCTTTATCAGCCTCGTCTAAGTTATAAGTATTAGTAACGATTTTTTCTAAATCAACTTTTCCAGATTTTACTAAATCGATTAATTCTAAGAAATCTTTTTTCAAAGCATTGCGAGAACCATAAACATTTAATTCTTTTTTCTGAAGCAAAGTGAAGTCAAATTCATGAGTGCGTTTACCTACACCTATTTGTACCATACGAGCACCAAATGCCGCAGCATCAATACAAGCTTGGAAGGTAGATGGTAGACCTACTGCTTCAATGGTTACATCAAAATAATTGCCATTAGTGATTTCTTCAACACGTTTAATAAAGTTTTCTGGGCTATCATTTAAAATACCACCATCAAGACCGAAAGTTTCAATGGCATAATTCATTTTATTTTCTGCTACATCAGAAATATAAACTTTAGCTCCTTTAGCCTTAGCAGCTACAGCAGCAAGAACACCAATTGTACCAGCACCGATTACTAAAACTTTATCATTAGGCTGAATATTTGCTCGGCTGATACCATGATAGCTAATACAAAATGGTTCAATAAGTGCTAATGTTTTTGCTGATAATCCTTTACCATCATAGATACGTTCAATAGGCATTGTTATATATTCAGAAAAAGCACCATCACGTTGTGCGCCCATGGTTTCATTACTAGTGCAACAGTTAACAAGACCACGTTGACAAGAATAACAGTGACCACAGTTAAAATATGGATTACAAGTTACAATCATACCAGGTTTTAAGTTGCGGTCATTATCACCAATTTCGATGATTTCTGCGGAAAATTCATGTCCAGGAATACGTGGATAGGAAGCATAAGCAAATGTTCCACGATATGTACCTAAATCACTACCACAAATTCCACCATATAATATTTTAAGTAAAGCTTCTCCTTGTTTACGTACAGGCATAGCTTGTTCAATAATTTCAACTTCACCAGGTTTATTAATAATAATGGTTTTCACCTAAATCACTCCATTTAAAAATTTTTCTAATATTATATAATGCAAATAGTATGCCAATTTTAAATTTTTAACTGATTTAGTTTGAATTACTTAATTTTTAAAGATTTTTATAGCAAAAAACGATTTATAGTAAAAAAAAGAAATAGCTATATTTCATAAAAGAAATACAACTATTTCATATTTGAAATTATTTAGTTTTTCGCCATAAGGTAACTTTGCTTATACCTAATAAATGGCAAATTTCATCATTAGAATAATTTTTATCAATTAATTGCTGAATAATAGTTTTTTCCATATTTTTTAAATTATTATTTATAGGTAAAGTTAACATAGAAGTGTTAGATGATGAAATATCATTAACATCATCTAATATATGTTTAACATCATCTAAAGAAATATCGTTTTTGTAAATAAAAGCAAGAACTTCTGCTACATTTTTTAATTCACGAATATTGCCATTCCAAGGATAATTAAGTAAATAACGATTTATTTCTGTAGCGAGATTTTTAGTTGATATTTGACCATATTTATTTAAATAATAATCCAATAATAAAGATATATCTTCTGTACGTTCACGTAATGGTGGTAGGGTAATGCGCAGTACATTGATACGATAATACAAATCTTGGCGGAATTTGCCTTCATGAATGAGTTGTTTAAGATTTTTATTAGTGGCACAAATTAGACGAATATCTATAGGGAGTATTTTATCATCGCCAATACGCATGATTTCACGCTCTTGCAGTACACGAAGTAATCTACTTTGAATATCTAGTGGTAAATCTCCGATTTCATCAAGAAAAATAGTACCTGTATGAGCCATTTCAAATAGACCTTTTTTACCAGATTTTCTAGCGCCTGTGAATGCTCCTTCAACATATCCAAATAGTTCTGATTCAATAAGTGTTGGTGGGAGTGAAGCGCAGTTTACAGAAACAAATGGTTTGTCGTGGCGTTGACTGGCATTGTGAATACTTTGTGCCAGACCTTCTTTGCCTGTGCCTGTTTCACCATATATTAGGATATTAGAGTTAGATTGGGCAAATTGTTTAGCTGTAGTTAGAAGTTTTTCCATTTTGGGAGATTTATATAAAATATCGTTAAAGGTTTTTTTAGCATAAAGACCTTTTTGATAGAGTGCTACTTGAATTTTACGAGCAGTCTTTTCAATTAAATTTACTTTTTGGAAAATCAAGATTTGATTATTTAATTCATTATTAATATCTAAAGAAATAACATCTAAAAGTAATTTTTCATTATTGATATCTAAAATTTTGCCTTTATACATAGTTAGATAATTATTAAGTTGAGCAGTTCCTTTTTTTCCGGCAAGAACCGTATTATTATTAAGTATCTCTTTACCTAGTTTATTGTAAAATATAGGTTGTTTATTTAGATTATAGACAATAATACCCTCGTTTATATTGTCTATAATGCTTTGCAATGTTTGCAAGCGAAGCTGTTTTTTCTGTTGTTTGTTGGCAAGGATTAATGCCTCATTAATGGCTTTCCTTATAGAGATGATATCAGATTCAATATATATACTGTTTTTAATATTATATTTTTTGGCAAGTTCAACAGGCTTAATATCACCAATAATTCCATCAATATTTTTAGGTAATAGATTTTCAATAATTTTGGAAACATCTTCATCGTTTGAATAGGGACAAATTTTTACACTTGTTTGGTGAATGTTAATAATAGAGCTTTCTGGTTCAATTATATTGTTATTAGAAATAATAGCGATATTTTTACAACCGGCTAGGTGAAGTTTTTCTATAGATTTTAAAATATTAGTAAGAGAAATACCAATATCAACTATAATTTTATTTGTGTATTTTTTTAAATCACGAACAGTACCACCACGGCTGATGATAATAGATGTAGATTCTGATTGTTTGGCTATATTTACGGCAATTTTATTTTTAGCTACAATTAATGGTATAGATAAATTCATTTCTATCAAGGTTTTTTTGGCAATAGAAGCAATTTCTTCATGAGGGGCAATAAAAAGAATAGAATTCATATAAAAGCTCCTTTAATAAAATAAATATAATTATTATTTTAGCTAATTTAACAAAATAAAACAAAGGAGAATTAAGATTTTAATCTTAATTCTCCTTTATTTTATTTATATTTAAGGTAAACGCCAAAGTCCAGTAGCAGGATTTTTAATAAAATAAATTTCTTCACCATCAGGCATTATTTGCCATCCATCGGATAATTTATCAGGATTATATCTTTTTATAGCATCATCAATATTCATATAATTAAAGCCTACGCTTTCGATTTCTGTTTTACTTATTAACTTTGGATTAACAGCATAAGTAATAGAAAATCTATCATCAGAAGAACCGTGAATTAAGTGTGCGGGAACCATTAATTGATTAGGAAATTTATTTTCATTATACAGTTTTAAAATTTTTGTTCTACCAATATAGCCATATTTACGAATGACTTCATCAACTTCAGCATTTTCTCCAAAACTGTGAATACCAGGAGCCAACAATAATAATTCTCCACCATCAGCAATAGCCATACGAGAACGATAAATACCTTTATTACCTACCCATGTGGTTTTTAATTCCATAGGATTTAGATAAGCAACAACTTTTTTTGCAGGTTTATTTAAATAGGTGATATTAAGTTTTTGTGATAATTGAACAGCTTGTTCGTAAGCTTGGCGGCTGGTACCAATGTATAAACCATTTAAATTAATAGTATCATCTTTATTTGTGGTAGTAACTGTTAGAATATATACTAGAGGTTTATTTTTTAAATAATGTTTTTGAGCATAATCAAAGACTTGACGTGCTGGTGCGTGGTCATTGCCAAGAGCTTTTTCAATACCACATATAGCACCGAGCATATGGCTTTTATTTATCATTTGGCGACCGCCAATACCTACAAAAATATTTTTACTATAATTAGCCATACCAACAACTTCATGTGGAACAACTTGTCCTATAGATAAAATTAAATCATAATCGTCTTCCCAAAAATATTTATTAACTTCAACATCAATAGTATCGTTAAATAGATTATTAGATATTTTGGCTACAAAGTCTTTAGGAACTTCACCTATCTTTATAGTATCTGATTGCCATTTATGATGTAAAAAATTAGCTTTAGGAATATCACCATACATTTTAATGCGTTCTTCGTCATTAATCATTGCATGAGTACCTAATGCGGGCATAATATCAATTTTTACATTAGTAGATAATTTTTTATAAATTATTTGGGTAATATCACCAGCTTTAGAAAAACAACGTGTAAAATCTGGCGGAATAATTAGAATTTTTCTTAAATTATCATACTGCTGTAATAATTTATCTATAGCTGTTTCAATATCATAATTAGATAAATTTTTAGTAGATGATAAATAAATTTCATTCATGGAATTTATACCTCCTTATTAGTAAATAGACTATCGATTAATAAGTTAATCGATAGTCTATTTATTTAGTTACATTAAGAATAAGATTTTTATTTCAAATGATTTATTGGATAACGAACAGTATGTTCTTTTAAAAAGCTAACACATTCTTCTGCAACTTTACGTTTTAATTCTAAGGCAGCTTCTTCAGAATACCATGCCATATGTGGTGTAGCTAAATAATTATCTAAAGTAAATAATTTATTATTTGGCATCATAGGTTCTGTTGCTGCACAGTCAATGGCAGCTCCAGCTATTTCTTTATTTACAAGTGCATCATAAAGGTCATCTTCGTTAATAATTCCACCACGAGCTACATTAATGATAATAGCATTATTTTTCATCATTTTAAATGTTTCATCATTAAATAGGTTTTTATTTCCATCTGCTGGAATATGAAGGGATATGATATCAGATTCTTTGATAACATCTTCTAAAGATTTTATTTTTATAAATTTAGTATTTTCATTTTCTTTATAATATGGGTCATAACCGATAATATTGTATTCTAGAGCATGAGCTTTAATAGCAAAATTTCTGCCAATACGACCTAAACCAATAACACCAACTGTTTGTGTGGAAGCACGATGTATTGGAATAGAATGAGCATAGTCCCATTTTGTGCTTTTAGTGAAATTGTTCATAAGCACGATTTTTCTGGTCATAGCCATCATTAAAGCAATAGCATGGTCAGCAACTTCATTCATTCCATAATCGGGTACATTACAAATTTGAATATTATGTTTAGTCGCTTCTTCTATATCAATAGTGTCAACACCTACACCATAACGAACGACCATTTTTAATTTTGGTAAAGCGTCCATAACTTTTTTTGTAATATGTGCATATTGAACAATAAGAGCATCAGCATCTTGGCATTGAGAAATAACATCTTCTTCAGAATGGCATTGTTTTAGCTCAAAATCGATTTGAGCAGTATTTAGAATTTTGGTTTCCATATCAATATTATCATGATCGCAATCAGTAATAATAACCTTCATCATAATCACTCCAATTCATCATATGTATTATAAAAATATAATAAAATATTAAAATAGAAAAGTCAAGAAGTTTAGAAAAATATAATTATAAATATACTGATTTTATATTTTAAAATGTATAAAACAGTAAATAGATATTGTTTTTTTGGAGAAAAATAGAAAAATGATTAATAAAAATCTGAAATATAAAAAAAGAATGAAAAAAATATTGCATATAAAAATATAATATGATATCATATTATCAAAATTGATATGATGAATTATAGAAAATCGTTAGATGATTTTAGAGGTGGGAGGATAAACTAATGCAAAGTGGATTAATTTTAGTTGGTGAGCCTATGGGATTATTGATTGCCCAAACTGAAGGCAGTTTAAATAATGTTAGTAGTTATGATTTAGCAGTAGCAGGTGCAGAATTTAATGTAGCAATAGGTACAGCAAGATTAGAACATAAAGTTACATATATGACTAAATTGGGTGATGACCCTTTTGGAAAACGTATTACTACAGTATTAAAAGATAATAAAATTGGTGATGAATTTATATCTTTTTCTAAAGAACGAGCTACTGGTTTTATGTTGAAAGGTAGAACTAGTGTAGGAGATCCAGAAATTTTTTATTTTAGAAAAAATTCTGCTGCATCAACATTAAATGAAGATGATGTAGAAAAAATAGATTTATCAAATTATGGTTATATTCATTTGACTGGTATTTTACCAGCTTTATCAGAAGATACTAAGAAAGCTACATTTTCTTTAATTAAAAAGGCTAAAAAACAAGGTTTATTTATAAGTTTTGATCCTAATTTACGTCCTCAATTATGGAAATCTCAAGAAGAAATGATACAAACTATTAATGAATTAGCATCATATGCAGATTTAGTTTTACCAGGGCAGGCAGAAGGAAAAATATTAATTGGCACAGATGATGAAAAAGAGATTAATGATTTTTATTTACAAAATGGAGCTTCTATTTGTGTAACTAAATGTGGAAGTAAAGGGGCATACGTATCTACTAAAGATGGAGAAGGTTATATGGTAGAAGGTTATAAAGTGGAAAAAGTTGTTGATACTGTGGGGGCTGGTGATGGATTTGCAACAGGCGTAGTTACTGGTTTAATGGAAGGATTAACTTTATCGGAGGCAGTTAAACGAGGTACAGCAATTGGGGCAATTCAGGTTATGAGTCGTGGCGATAATGAAGGTTTACCAACTAGACAAGAGTTAAAAGATTTTATGAATAAATAATTTTAAAGGAGTTTTTATTTATGATTAGTAAGAATATACAAAAAATTTTTGATATAGGTTTAGTACCTTTAATTGTATTAGATGATGTAGAAGATGCTGTTCCTTTAGGAAAAGCTTTAGTTGCTGGTGGTATACCTGTAGCAGAAGTTACTTTCCGTACAGAGGCAGGTGGTGCTGTTATAGAAAAGATGACTCAAGAAGTACCTGAAATTCTTGTAGGTGCGGGTACTGTTCATGATGTGGAACATGCTAAAGAAGCTGTAGAAAAAGGTGCTAAATTTATTGTGACACCAGGATTTAATTTAGATGTAGTCAAATGGTGTGTAGATAATAATATAGATGTAATTCCAGGAACTGTAGCACCTAGTGATATTGAAGCTGCAATGAATTTAGGATTATCAGTATGTAAATTTTTCCCAGCAGAAGCATATGGTGGAGTAAAAACTTTAAAAGCTTTAGCTGGTCCTTATGCTGATATAAAATTTATGCCTACTGGTGGAGTCAGCGAAAATAATATGAATGAATATTTAACATTATCTAATGTAGGAGCTATTGGTGGAAGTTTTATGACTCCTTCAAAATTAGTTAAAGAGAAAAAATGGAATGAAATTACTGAGGTTTGCAAAGCTATTGTGAAAAAAATGTTAGGTTTTGAATTGGCACATGTAGGTATTAATACAAAAGATGCTAATGAAGCTAATAATATAGCTAATACTTTAGGAAATGTATTTTTACAAGAAAAAAGAGAAACTTCTGGTGCATATTTTAGTGGTGATGTAGCAGAGGTAGTAAAAGGCTCGTTTTTAGGCGAACATGGCCATATTTGCATTGATACAATTGATATGCCACGAACTATTGCATATTTGAAACGTATTGGCGTGGAATTCAATAATGAAACTTGGGCTAAAGATGACAAGGGGAATATTATTAACGTTTATTTAAAAGATAGTATAGGTGGTTTTGCTATACATGTTAGAAGAAAAGCTCAGTAATACTTTTTTTAATGAAAAGAGGGTCTTTTATGGAATTAAATACAAATAAGAAAACTAACTATAGGTGGATTGTATGTGGTTTTTTATGGGTAGCAGTTGCTGTAAACTATGTTGATAGGACTGCATTATCAGCAGCAACACCTATTATTATGAAAGAATTTAATATTGATGGTACAGAAATGGGTATTATCATGGCAGCTTTTTTCTGGGCATATGCTTTGTTACAAGTTCCTATGGGATATATTGCTGATAAATTTGGACAACGTATAGTATATTCAATAGCTGTTGCATGGTGGTCAATTGCTCAAATGTGCATTGCAGTATGTAGTTCTTTATTTGGTTTTGTTACAGCTCGACTATTTCTTGGTGTAGGTGAAGCTGGTTCTTATCCATGTAATGTTGGTGTTGTTTCTAAATGGTTTCCAAAACATGAGCGTTCTAGGGCTACTGCCATTTTTGATAGTGCTTCTAAATTTGGTAATGCTTTTGCAATGCCGGTAGTTGTTGGTCTTATTACTATGTTTACATGGCATGCACCATTTTTAATTTTTGGGGCTATTGGTATTGTTTGGGCTATTTTATGGTGGTTTTTCTATAATGATCCACGTAAATCTAAATATACAAATAAAGCAGAAGTGGCTTATATTGAACAAGATGGATCTGCTGTAATTGAAGATGTAAATTGCAAGTCAACAATGAAATGGTACCAATTGTTAAAATATAGAAATGTTCAAGCAATGTGTTTAGGATTCTTTATTTTGAATTATATTTTATACTTTTTTATTACATGGTTTCCAACATATCTTGTAGAAGAACGTGGTATGCAATTTTCTCAAATGGGTATGGCTGCTTCAGTACCATTTATTGCAGCAGTTTGTGGTTCTCTTATTGCAGGTATATTAGCAGATAAACTTTTAATGAAAGGTTGGTCTGTAACAAAAACTCGTAAAACTTTATTAGTAATTGGTATATTATTAGCAACTTCTGTAGGTTTTGCAGCATTTGTAGAATCAAATGTAATTGTAATTGCTTTATTGGCAGTAGCTAATTTTGGATGTGCTGTTACTGGTGCTATGCAATGGTGTTTAGCAAGTGATGTTGCTCCTAAAAATATGAGCTCTCAATTGGCAGGAATTCAGAATTGTGTAGCAAATTTTGGAGGAGTAGCAAGTCCAATTGTAGCAGGAGCTATTTTATCTGCAACTAATTCATTTCAGATTGCTTTATATACTTATGGTATTACAGCTGTAATTGGTGCACTTATTTATGGATGTTATTTAGGAAAAATTGAACAAATAAAAGTACCTGAAAAGTAAAATTCATAATAAAATAGGAGCTTATAGAAAGGCATTTCTATAAGCTCCTATTTTTATTTATATATTTATGATAAAATAATTTTAATTAAGTAAATGAGGAGTGGTTTTATGACTACATCATTAGTTAATATAACAATAAACAAAATATTAAATTTAATAAAAAATGAAAATCTTAAACCAAATGATAAATTGCCAACAGTTGAAGAATTATCAACGAAATATAATGTAGGTAGAAGTACTATAAGAGAAGCTCTAAAAGTATTAGCTACTCAAAATATAATAACAATAAAACAAGGTTCAGGAACATTTATTTCAGAACAACAAGGTATGAGTAAAGATCCTTTAGGGTTAGAATATATTAGTGATGATATAAATATAATTTTTGATATGGTAACGTTACGTTTGATTTTTGAACCAGAAATGGCAGCAATGGCAGCGCAATTTGCAACAAGAAAAGATATTCAATATATAAAGGATTGTTGCTATGAGGTGGAAAATTTAATAAATGAGGGAAAAGATTACTATAAAGAAGATGCAAATTTTCATGTAGCTATAGCTAAAGCTAGTGGAAATAGTATAATTCACAAAATTACGCAAGTAATACATTCTTCAATAAAAAAGAATATTTTTATGACAGATAATACTTTATGTAAAGATACAATTGTTTTTCATAAAAGAATAATTGATTGTATTGAAAATGGAGATATAAGTGGAGCTAAATATGCAATGATAAATCATTTAGATGCACAACGAAGATTTTTAATAGATAATTACAAATATAAATTGACAAGAAAACAACTATAATTTAAAATGATGAGCTATAATTATTGTATCTTTAAGCAATAAAGACCTAAATAAATTTATTATAAATTTATTTAGGTCTTTATTATTTTGATATATTATTATTCAAAATAATCAGGATAAATAGTTTTTAATTCTTCAATATCACCAATAACTTTATTAATATGTTCAGTTATTATTTTATTACCTAAAACAGAATCATGATTTAAAATAGCTTCTACTATTTGTTGATGTTGAGTAAATAATAAATCAATTTCATTATTTTTAGAATGTAAATCTAAGACTCGGGAACGTATATAATTTAAATTAGTATTTTGCATTAACTGCCAAATATTAGGTTTTTCACATCCGGAAAAGATGATAGAATGCATTCCATTATCTAATTCAAAAAAGCGACTATAATTTTTTATTTTTACACAAGTTGATTGTTCTTCTAAGCAATCTATGATTTTTTGTTGATATTCAGGGGGAAACTTTTCACAGGCTAATTTCATAACTGCTTGTTCAAGTGTAACACGTAAAAATCTAAATTCAGCAATTTGAGAAGTGTTTATTTTAGAAATATAAGTTCCTCTTTGAGGAAGTACTTCTAATAGTTGTTCTTGAGATAGTCGAATAAAAGCTTCTCGGACTGGTGTTCTACTTATAGATAAAGTATCAGAAATTTCTTTTTCAGATATTTTATCCCCAGGTTTTAGCTTTAATTTTAATATGTTTTCACGTAAGGTACGATAAGCATATTCACGTACAGATTCATTTTCTTTAAATAGAGATAAAGTTAATGTTGTCATAAAAAATCCTCACAATATAAGTAATATATAATTACAGTAATATGTATGTTTTTTATTATAACAGATGAATTTAATTAATAATAGTATAGAATTGTTTATTGATTTTGAAATTTTTTTATAATAATACTTGAAATTGATATACTTGTATGGTAGTATATAAGTAATAAAAGACAGAAAATTTAAAATTAATGATTTATTTTAAATAAAAAATAAGGAGATTAGATAACATGAGAATGACTTTTCGTTGGTATGGTAAGAAAGATGATAAAATCACATTACAACAAATTCAACAAATCCCAGGTATGGATGGAATTGTAGGAGCTTTATTTGATGTACCAGTAGGGGAAGTATGGCCATTAGAAGATTTATTATCAATAAAAGAAGATGCTAATAAATATAATTTAGATTTTAAAGATATCGAAAGTATAAATGTTCATGAAGATATTAAATTAGGGTTACCATCAAGAGATAAATATATAGAAAATTATATTATATCTTTAAGAAATGCAGCTAAAGCAGGTATTAAAGTAGTTTGTTATAATTTTATGCCTATTTTTGATTGGACAAGAACAGATTTAGCATTACCTTTATATGATGGTTCTACAGCTTTAGCATACGATTATCGTTTAATAGCTGGAAAAAGTCCTCAAGATATGGCAAGAGAAATATTAGATAATTCTAATGGTTTTGTACTTCCAGGTTGGGAACCAGATAGATTAGAAGAACTATCAAAATTATTTGAACAATATGAAGGTATGGATGAAGATAGATTAAGAAAAAATTTAGAGTATTTCTTAAAAGCTGTTGTACCTGTAGCAGAAGAATGTAATATTAAAATGGGAATTCATCCAGATGATCCACCAATTTCTGTATTTGGTTTACCTAGAATTGTAAAAAATGAAGAAGATTTAGATAAAATTGTTAATATGGTAGATAGTGAAAGTAATGGATTAACCATTTGTACAGGTTCTTTAGGATCTAATTTAAAAAATGATATTCCACATATTATTCGTAAATTTGGTGCTAAAAAAAGAATTGCATTTATGCATGTAAGAAATATTCAAGTACATGAACCTTGGGTGTTTAACGAAGTAGCACATAAATCTAAACATGGGTCTTTAGATATGTTTGAAATTATGAAAGCATTATATGATGTAGATTTTGATGGACCAATTAGACCAGATCATGGACGAATGATTTGGAATGAAGAAGGTAGACCAGGATATGGTTTATATGATAGAGCATTGGGTGCAAATTATCTTTGTGGTCTTTGGGATTCGATTAATAGAATATACGGTGCAAAATAGAATTTAAAATATGATAACTATAGGGATTTTAGACAAATCTCTATAGTTATTTATAAAATAGAAAGGTGAAATGAAATGAAAGCAGCAGTTGTTTATGGTATAAATGATTTAAGATTAGAAGAAATAGAGAAACCACAAATTGAAAGAGATGATCAAATTTTAGTAAAAATAAAAGCAGTAGGAATATGTGGCTCAGATATACATATACTTCATGGTGCAAATCCATTTGCTACTTATCCGAGAATTATGGGGCATGAAATGGTCGGAGAAGTGGAAGCAGTAGGTGATAATGTTAAAAATATAGCGATTGGCGATCATATTGTAGTAGAACCGATTACTTACTGTGGAAAATGTTATGCTTGTAGAAAAGGAATGCCTAATGTTTGCCAACAATTAAAGGTATCGGGAGTTCATGTAGATGGTGGTATGAGGGAATATATAGTAATTGCTGAAAAACAGGCGCATAAAATAAAAAAAGATATTCCATGGACTACAGCTGTTTTAGCAGAGCCATATACGATTGCAGGAAATGTAACAACAAGAACAAATATTAGTGCAGGAGATAAAGTCGTTATACAAGGTGCAGGTCCTATTGGAATTACTATATTACGTATGGCAAAAGTAAAGGGAGCAACAGTTTTAGTTACTGATATGGTTGATGAAAAATTAGCTTTTGCTAAAGAAAATGGTGCTGATATGGTGGTAAATCCAAGTAAAGAAAATTTAATTGAGGCTGTAAAAACATGGACTGATGGAGAAATGGCTAATGTGGTAATTGATGCAGCTTGTACACCTAAAACTTTTGAAATATGTTTTGATTTAGTTTCCATTGCAGGAACAATTGGTGTATTAGGAATGGATGAAAAGCCATCAAACATACCACAAATTCATTTTATGAAAAAACAATTAACAGTAGTTGGTTCAAGATTACAGGCTTATCAGTTTGCTCCAGTAATTAGATTAATGGAAGCTGGCTATTTGAAAGATGATGCACTTGTTACACATAAATTTAAATTTTCAGATATTAAAGAAGCTTTTAAATTAATAGAAGAAAATCCAGAAAAAGTAAAAAAAGCAGTACTTATTTTCGAATAAGAAAGGATAATATAGGTGAATTATGAATGATATAGCAAAAAAACGAAAAATAATAATGATTTTATTATTTGCTTGTGGTGTAATCAATTATTTAGACCGTTCAGCACTTTCAATATCAGCAGGACATATTGCTGGAGAATTTGCGTTATCTAGTTCAGAAATGGGTATAATTTTTTCAGCTTTTTCCGTAGGTTATGCGTTATTTAATTTGGTTGGTGGTATGGCAGCTGATAAATTTGGACCAAAAGATACTTTATTAGTAGCTGTAATAGTTTGGTCATTGTTTAGTGGTGCACTCATTTTTGCTGTAGGGTTTTTAAGCATTTTAATTATTAGAATAATTTTTGGTATGGCAGAAGGTCCATTATCAACAACAATGAATAAAACTATTGATTTATGGTATCCTGACAATAAAAAAACATCTGTAATGGGAATTTGTTCTAGTGGTACTCCACTAGGAGCTGCTATTTCTGGACCAATTGTTGGTTATATTACTTTAAATGTGGGTTGGAGAGAATCTTTTATTGTAATAACTTTAATTGGTTTAGTTTGGGCTTTAATCTGGTATAAAATGGTTGATAAAAAACCTGCTAAAGTATCAGAAGAATTTAATCAAAAAGCAGAAGAAAAAATTTCTACCACTAAAATCAGAGTAACTTTAAGAAAAGGTTTTTATTTAAAAAGACCTACTATCATTTTTACTGCTTTAGCTTTTTTCGCCTATAATTATATTTTATTTTTCTTTTTAACATGGTTTCCATCTTATTTACAAAAAGGTTTAGGTATAGGTCTGGAAGAAGTGAGTTTAATTAGTGTAATTCCATGGACTTTTGGTTTTGTAGCTATTGCAATTGGAGGAATTATATCTGATAAAATTACTGATTCTAGAGAGTGGAAAGATCCATTAACTCCAAAACGATTGGTCTTAGGTATTTGTTTACTTATATCTGGAGGTGCTGTTATTGTAGCAGCAAATACAACTAATTTTATTTTGATTATAGCAATGATTACTGTATCAGTATTTGCTTTATATTTTACTGGTGGTATTTATTGGGGTGTAGTAAATGATATTGTAGATAGTAGTAATGTGGGGTCTATTGGTGGAGCAATGCATGCTGTAGGTAATTGCGCCGGTATTTTAGGTCCTGCTATTACAGGTTTTATTGTTCAGGCAACTGATTCATTTATACCTGCATTTATTTTAGCCGGAACGATTGGAGTTCTAGGTGCTTTAGGTGCGTTAATTAATGTTAAAAAATTGAATATTAGTGAATCAGAAATTGCATTGAATAAAAAATAATGTAATCAAAAAATGAATGTCGTTAAGGCATTCATTTTTTCTAATTAAAAGAAAGGATTTTTCAAATGTATTTTAATGAAGAATGTTTAACGTCACAAGAATTAGTAAATAAAACAAATATAAAATTACCTTTATTTAATAGAAGACAAGTTAAAGAAAATACTAAAAAAAATCCTAAATGGATTCATTTTGGACCAGGAAATATTTTTCGTGCTTTTATAGCTAATTTACAACAATCCTTATTAGATAGGGGAGAAGATGATTGTGGTATTATCGCAGTAGCACCAAATAATAGTGAAATAATAGATAAAATATATCGACCACATGATAATTTAAGCTTATTAGTGACTATGAATGCTGACGGAAGTAATGAAAAAAAGATTATTGCTAGTATTACTGAAAGTTTAACTTGCGATATGCAAAATAAAGTGGATTGGGAAAGGATAGAGAGTATTTGTATAGCAGGAAGTTTACAAATAATGAGTTTTACAATTACTGAAAAAGGTTATAAGTTAAAAAAAGATAATGGGGAATATCTAGAGTCTGTAAAACAAGATTTACAAATGGGACCAAGCCAAGTAAAAAGTTTTATGGGGAAGATTACTTCATTATTGTATAAGCGCTATTTAAATGGAGCAAAACCAGTATCTTTAGTTAGTATGGATAACTGTTCACATAATGGGATAGTATTGCATGATGCAATATTAGATATTGCTAAAATTTGGATAGATAGAAATTTAGTAAAAAGAGAATTTCAACAATATCTTGAAAAAAATATAACATATCCATGTACAATGATTGATAAAATCACACCATATCCTTCAGAAAAAATACAAGAAGAATTGAAACAAGATGGTTTTAATGATATGGATTTTGTTGTTAGTAGCAGAGGAAGCAAATATGCACCATTTGTAAATGCAGAGAAAACAGAATATCTTGTTGTTGAAGATTCTTTTATTAATGGTCGTCCAGCATTAGAAAAAACAGGTGTGATTTTTACTGATCGAGCTACAGTAGATAAAGTGGAAAAAATGAAAGTATGTACTTGCTTAAATCCCTTACATACAGCATTGGCTATTTTTGGCTGTTTATTAGGTTATACCTCTATTTCTAGTGAGATGAATAGTCCATTATTAAGAAAATTAGTAGAAAAAATTGGTTATGATGAAGGTATGAAAGTAGTAATAGATCCAGGTGTAATTTTACCAAAAGAATTTATTGAAAAGTGTATAAATGAACGTTTTCCTAATTCAGCAATTCCAGATACACCACAACGTATAGCTTGTGATACATCACAAAAAGTAGCTATTCGTTTTGGCGAAACAATTAAAGCATATATGAAATCTAATACTTTAAAATCAGAAGATTTAGTATATATACCATTGACAATAGCTGCTTGGTGTAGATATTTATTAGGAATAGATGATAAAGGAAATGAATTTTCTATAAGCCCTGATCCATTATTAGAAGTACTACAAAGTAAATTAGGAAATATAAATTTGGGAGATAAAATAAATGTCCATAATATATTAGAAGATATATTAAGTGATAGTAAAATTTTTGGTGTAAATTTATATGATGCTGGTATTGGAGAAAAAATAGAAGGATATTTTCTTGAAATGATTTCTAAAAAAAATGGAGTAGAAATTACTTTAAATAAATATTTAAAATAGAAATATTTATTGATAAACTAGTTTAGTATAAAATTTTTATATTAAACTAGTTTATTTTTTTTGATATTAATAAATTATCTATATAATATAAATAATTTCAAAAAATAAACTTTTAGTAATAACGTTGACTACTTTAACTAGTATGGTATAATTACACTTTGTAAATAAGTATAGAGGTGAAATAGATGAATTTAATATTAATATTTTGTAGTTTTATCTCAGTTTTTTCGGGTATAATTTTTTTTGCAATTACAGGAGATTTGCTAATGATATTTATACCAGGTATAGTTAATTTCTTAGGATTAAGTATAGTGGGTATAATTTATAAATTATTAGTAAAAAATGAAAAAAAGGAAAAATATTCTTCATATTATAGCATACATACGCCATTATGATATTATAAATAAAAAGCACGCAAATCTATAGAATTTGCGTGCTTTCTATATTTAAAGATATTAAAGTTTAATTTGTTTATCTTTGTAGATATCTAATTGAGCTTGTTCTTGAGCTAAGATTTTATCAGCAAGAGCAAGTTGCATATCTACTTGGCTATAAGATGTTCCACCATAGGAATTGCGGTTTTTAACGCAAGTTTCTGGTGCAATAGCTTCATAGATATCTTCTTCAAATAAATCAGACATCTGTTTGAATTCGTCCATAGTTAAATCTTCAAGCCATTTGTTATTTTCAATGCAGTAATGAACAGCATGACCAGATACACTATGAGCTTTTCTAAATGGCATACCTTTTTTTACAAGATAATCAGCAAGGTCAGTAGCATTAGAGAAGTCTTCACGAACAGCTTTAAGCATTACATCTTTTCTAACTTTCATGCCACGGATTAATTGAGCATATACAGCAAGGCTGAATTTGATAGTATCAATAGCGTCAAATAAACCTTCTTTATCTTCTTGTAAATCTTTATTATAAGCAAGAGGTAAGCCTTTTACAGTTGTGAGCATAGCCATTAAATGACCAATTACACGACCTGTTTTACCGCGAACAAGTTCGGATACGTCAGGATTTTTTTTCTGTGGCATCATACTAGAACCAGTGCAATGAGCATCATCTAATTCTACGAAAGAGAATTCACGAGAGCACCAGAAGATGATTTCTTCGCTGATACGGCTTAAGTGAATCATGAGAATAGAAGCTGCGGATAAAAATTCCATGATGTAATCTCTATCACTTACAGCATCTAAGCTGTTTGCATAAATAGCATCAAAATTGAGCTGTTTAGCAACGAATTCACGATCAATAGGGAAAGTTGTACCAGCAAGAGCACCAGCACCAAGTGGCATAATATCACAGCGTTCATAAACACCTTTGAAACGGGAGAAGTCACGGCTGAGCATGGAGAAATATGCCATCATATGATGAGAGAATAAAATAGGCTGTGCACGTTGAAGGTGAGTATAACCAGGCATGATTACATCTTTGTATTTTGTAGCTGTTTCAGTTAAAGCAGTCTGTAATTCTTTGATTAAATTAATAACTTCAACTGTTTCACGACGTACATACATATGGGTATCAAGTGCTACTTGGTCATTACGGCTTCTAGCAGTGTGAAGACGACCGCCAGCTTCACCGATAGCTTCTGTAAGACGTTTTTCAATATTCATGTGAATATCTTCAAGGTCAACAGAAAAATTAAAATCACCTTGTTCAATTTTAGCTAAAATATTTTTTAAGCCGGAGATGATATTATTTTTATCTTCTTCAGTCAAGATACCAACTTTGCAAAGCATGGTAGCATGAGCTATGCTACCAGCTATATCTTCATGATACATGCGTTTGTCAAAGTTAATAGAAGCCTGAAATTCATTGATCATTTCATCTGTAGATTTGGCGAATCTACCGCCCCACATTTGTTCAGCCATTATTTTAAACCTGCTTGTTCTTTCATTAATGCACGAACTTTGAGTGGAAGACCAAAGAGATTGATGAATCCAGTAGCATCTGCTTGGTTGTAAACATCGTCTTCTTCAAATGTTACGAATTCTTGGCTGTAGAGGGAGTATGGAGATTTTGCACCAGCTGGGCAAATATTACCTTTATAAAGTTTAAGTTTAACAGTACCAGTAACTGTTTCTTGAGTTGCATCAACGAATGCTGCAAGAGCTTCACGAAGTTGGGAGAACCACATACCATCATAAACGAGTTCAGCATATTTGATAGCAACTGTTTCTTTGTAATGAAGAGTTTGACGGTCAAGGCAAAGATATTCAAGTTCTTGATGAGCAGCATATAAGATAGCTCCGCCTGGGTTTTCATATACACCACGGGATTTCATACCAACAAGACGGTTTTCTACGATATCTGTGATACCTACACCATTTTTAGCACCAATTTCATTTAATTTTTCAAGAAGTGCAACAGGAGCAAGTTTTTCGCCGTTTACAGCAACAGGAATACCTTTTTCAAAGTCAATTGTTACATATTCGGCTTCATCAGGAGCATTTTCAGGAGCTTTACTGATTAAGTACATGCTATTTTTTGGAGCGTTCCAAGGATCTTCAAGGTCAGAACCTTCATGGCTTAAGTGCCAGATATTTCTATCCATGGAATAAGTTTTGTTTTCTATAGCGATTGGAATACCATGTTTTTCAGCATAAGCAATTTCTTGTTCACGAGAACGAAGTTCCCATTCACGCCATGGAGCGATTAATTTGATGTTTGGAGCAAGAGCTTTTACAGAAAGTTCGAAACGAACCTGGTCATTACCTTTACCAGTAGCACCATGAGCAATAGCATCAGCGCCTTCTTCTTTAGCGATTTCAACAAGGCGTTTTGCGATGAGTGGACGAGCAAAGGAAGTACCTAAAAGATATTTACCTTCATAAACAGCGCTAGCTTTTAAAGTTGGGAATACATAGTTTTCTACGAAGTCTTCTGTTAAATGTTCAATATAAACTTTAGAAGCACCAGATTTTAAAGCTTTGTCATGAACAACATTTAATTCGTCACCCTGTCCGATATCAGCACAAACAGCGATAACTTCGCAACCATTATAGTTTTCTTTGAGCCATGGAATGATAACGGAAGTATCAAGACCACCAGAGTAAGCAAGGACTACTTTTTTAATATTTTCCATTTAAATTACAACTCCTTAAATTACGATTTTTAAATAGTCATATTTATGTATGGCTATTAGATATATTAACAGATTTATCAGCCCATTAAAAGAGCCATAATTGCTTTTTGTGTGTGAAGACGATTTTCTGCTTCATCAAAAATAACATTTGCATTCTTTTCAAGAACATCTTCAGCGATTTCTTCACCGCGATGAGCAGGAAGACAATGCATTACAATAGCGCGTTTATCAGCTACGCTGAGAAGTTCATTATTGATTTGATAATCTTTGAAGATTTTTACACGTTCATCATGTTCAGCTTCTTGTCCCATGCTTGCCCAAACATCAGTATATAAAATATCTGCATCTTTAGCAGCTTCAAATGGGTCATTTAAGATTTCGATAGTAGAACCAGATTGTGCAGCATCAAGTTTAGCATTAGCTACTACTTGAGCATTTGGTTCATAGCCTTTTGGACTAGCACTAGCAAAGTTCATACCAACTTTAGCACAAGCATACATTAAGGAATGAGTCATATTGTTACCATCGCCGATATAAGCCATTTTCAAGCCTTTTAAATCTTTGCCTTTATGTTCTTGAGCTGTTAAAAGGTCTGTTAATGCTTGGCAAGGGTGAAGTAAGTCTGTGAGTGCGTTGATTACAGGAATGCTAGCATATTGAGCGAATTCTTCAACAATCTCATGACCGAAAGTACGAATCATTACACCATCAAGATAACGAGAAAGAACACGAGCAGTATCTTTAATTGGTTCGCCACGACCGATTTGAAGGTCACGGTTGGATAAGAATAATGCTTGCCCGCCTAATTGATACATACCAACTTCAAAGGAAACACGAGTACGAGTAGAAGATTTTTCAAAAATCATACCGAGAGTTTTACCTTTTAAAATGTGATGTTCAATACCAGCTTTTTGTTTAGCTTTTAATTCATGAGCTAAATTTAAAATTTCCATAACTTCATCAGAAGTTAAATCATGTATAGATAATAAATCTTTGCCTTTTAGCATGAATATTTCCTCCTCGTTAAGTTTTAAGCGTATTTTGGTAATACTTTATCTAAAACAGAAATTAATTCGTCAACATGAGCTTTTGTGATATTAAGTGGTGGTACAAAGCGAAGTACATTGCCAGCAGTGCAGTTGATGATTGCACCATAATCTAAACATTCGTTGGCAATTTCACGGCCAGGACGAGTAAGTTCCATGCCTAAAATTAAACCACGTCCACGAACTTCTTTGATTAAATTTGGATATTTTGCTTTGTATTCTTCAAATTTAGATTGAAGATAAGCACCGATTTCTTTGGCATTTTCCATGAGATTACCATCAATTAAAGCGTCTAAAACAACGCAAGCAGCTGCACAAGCAAGAGGATTACCACCGAATGTAGAACCATGGTCTCCAGCGTGGAAGGCACTAGCAACTTTGTCTGTAGCCATGAAAGCACCGATTGGTACACCACCAGCTAAGCCTTTAGCGAGTGTTACAATATCTGGTTTTACACCAAATTGTTGACAACCAAAGAATGTACCAGTACGACCCATACCGCATTGAACTTCATCAAAGATTAAAACGGCATTGTATTTGTCGCATAAAGCACGTACTTTTGGTAAATAATCTGGATCAGGAACATGAACACCACCTTCACCTTGGATAGCTTCAAGCATTACAGCACAAGTTTTATCACTCATTTTTGCTTCAAGTGCTTGAATATCATTGTATGGAACATAGTCAAAACCAGCAGGTAATGGACCAAAGCCATGATGATAATGATCTTGACCTGTAGCAGTCAATGTAGCAAGTGTACGTCCATGGAAACTATGAAGCGCAGAGATTATTTGAATTTTTTCTGGGTCAATATTAGTTGCGTATTTACGAGCAAGTTTGATAGCACCTTCATTAGCTTCTGCACCGGAATTTCCGAAGAAGACTTTATCCATGCCACTTAATTTTTTGAGTTTTTCTGCTGCTTCAACTTGAACTTCAGTGTAATAAAGGTTGGAGCAATGTATCATTTTGCTAGCTTGTTGAGAAACTGCATCAACGAGTGGTTTATAATTATGACCAACTACATTTACGGCAATGCCAGCTAAAAAATCGATATATTTTTTACCTTTTGTATCATAAACATATGGACCATCGCCATGGTCTAAAACTATATTATAACGAGCAAAGACAGGCAAATAATCGCTTTTGTCTTTGGCGAATATTTCTTCATTAGTTAACATATAAATTCTCCTTTTGTCGAATTAACGAACTACTTCTGTACCGATACCTTGAGAAGTAAATAATTCGAGAATTAAAGAATGAGCTTCGCGACCATCAATGATACAAGCTTTGCCAGTACCGCTATCGAGAGCATGGAGACATGCTTCTACTTTTGGTATCATGCCACCACCGATACTGCCATCATTGATGAGTTTTTTAGCTTCGCTTTGAGTGAGTGTAGAGATAAAGGAAGATTTATCTTCAAAATCACGATAAATTCCTTTAGTATCAGTTAAGAGTAAAAGTTTTTCAGCTTGAAGTGCACCAGCAACTTCAGCAGCTACATAATCAGCATTGATATTAAATGATTCATCTGCATGACCTGCACCGATTGGAGCGATTACAGGAACATAATCATTATCTAGTAAATCATTGATTAAAGCTGTATTGATTTTTTCTACTTCACCAACATAACCGATATCTACTTGTTCAACAGCGTCTGTACCATTATGTACTTCTGCTAATTTTTTATGAGCGATGATTAAATCTGAATCTTTACCACTTAAACCAACAGCACGAATGCCAAGGCGATTTAAACGATTTACGATTTCAGAATTGATTTTACCAGCAAGTACCATTTCAGCGATTTGCACAGTTTCTTTATCAGTAACGCGAAGACCGCTGACAAATTCAGTTACTTTGCCGAATTTTTTTAAGAAAGATGTGATATCAGGACCGCCACCATGAACGATTACAGGGCGAATACCAACATATTTCATAAGTACGATATCTTTCATTACTTGTTCTTTTAAAGTATCGTTTATCATGGCATTACCACCGTATTTGATAACGATAGTTTTGCCGTAGAATTCTTGAATATATGGAAGGGCTTCTACTAGAATAGAAGCCTTATCTTCTGCGGAAAAATTATTTAAATTACTCATCAGGTGTGATACTCCCCATTGATTTTTACATATTCGTAAGAAAGGTCACAACTCCAAACTGTAGCATCTTCTTGTCCCATGTTTAATTCAATATCAATAACGATATCTTTTTCTTTCATAACATGAGCGAGAGCTTTTTCATCATAAGTTGCACCAGTACCATTAGCAAAAATAGTAATGCCACCGAATTTTACAACAGTTTTTTCAGGAACCATATCTGCACCAGAGTAACCAACAGCACAGATTACACGTCCCCAGTTAGGGTCTTCACCGAAGAATGCAGTTTTTACAAGTGGAGAATTAGCAATTGCCATACCTACAGTTTTAGCATCAGCAAAAGATTTTGCACCTTTTACATTGATTGTTAAGAATTTGCTAGCACCTTCACCATCAGCTGCGATTTGTTTTGCAAGTTCTGTGCAAAGCATCATGAGTTTATCAAAGAAGATTTGATAATCAGCGTTTTCTTCTGTGATTTTTGCATTATTTGCTTCGCCGTTAGCGAGTACGATTACCATATCATTTGTACTCATATCACCATCAACGGAAATCATGTTGAAGGATTTTTCTACGCAACCAGATACAGCTTTTTGTAAAAGCGCTTGGTCGATAGCAATATCAGTAGTAATATAGCAAAGCATTGTAGCCATATTAGGACGAATCATACCAGAACCTTTTGCGATAGCGCCCATGCGAACTGTTTTACCAGATAATTCAAATTCGCAAGTTACACTTTTGCTATGAGTATCAGTAGTGATGATAGCTCTACCAGCATTATCACTGCCATCAGCAGATAAATTAGCTACAGCATCTTTGATACCAGCTTCAAGTTTATCCATTGGCAAATTAACACCGATAACACCAGTGGAACCAACGATTACATTATCAGCATTAACACCGAGTTCATCAGCTGCGATTTGTGCCATTTTGTGAGCATCATCTAAACCTTGTTGACCAGTGCATGCATTAGCACAACCAGCATTAGCTACGATTGCATGAGCAGTTCCTGTAGCAACAACTTCTTTAGATACATAAACTGGAGCAGCAGCTACTTTGTTTTGAGTGAATGTACCAGCTACAACAGCTTGAGTTTTTGTATAGATAACAGCAACGTCTAAGTTACCGCTTTTTTTTATGCCAGCTTTAACGCCTGCTGCAGTGAAACCTTTGGCAAACGTTACGCCTTGAGTATCTTTTTTTATCATAAAATATACCTCCGAGTTATCGAAATATCATGGATAAATTGGAGTGAAATCCAATCCTGTTTTTTCATCAAAACCGCAAGCAATATTAAAGTTTTGAATAGCTTGACCTGCGGCGCCTTTTACTAAATTATCAATAGCGGAAAGGACGATAATGCGACCTGTTCTAAGGTCAATATGCCAACCGATATCGCAGAAGTTAGAACCACGAACTTCTTTAGTAGATGGATAAGCACCTCTACCTAATAAGCGAATGAAATATTCATCGCCATACATATCAGTGTATGCTTTATCTATCATTTCTGGAGTAACCCATTGTTTGATATTAGCATAGCAAGTGCTTAAAATTCCTCTAGACATTGGTACTAGATGAGGTGTGAAGTTCAAAGTAACTTTACGATGACATAAATGACCTAAAGCCTGTTCGATTTCAGGTGTATGACGATGTGTAGCTACGCCATAAGCTTTGAAATTATCATAAAGCTCAGGGTAATGTGTCATTTGTTTAGCTGAACGACCAGAACCAGAAGTACCAGATTTAGCATCAACAATAATAGTATTTGGTTCAATAAATTCATTTTTTACAAGTGGTGCTAAAGCTAAGATACTAGCAGTAGTATAGCAACCAGCATTACCAATAATTTTAGCATTTTTAATATCTTCGCGATAAAGTTCAGCTAAACCATAAACGCGAGGTGCGTCTTTATGTGTATGAGCTACTTTATACCATGCTTCATAGATATCTGTATCATCAAAGCGATAATCAGCACCTAAATCAATAATGCGAACATTAGTATCGGCTAAAGCTTTACCTACTTCCATAGCATGACCATGAGGAAGACCAATAAATACAAAATCGCTATCGTTTGCGATAGTATCCATATCTTTCATACTGATTAATTCTTGGTCATATAATCCTCGTAAGTGAGGATATACTTCAGAAATTTTTTTACCAGTATAACTTTCTGAAGTTATATGCACTACTTGAACTTGGGGATGGTTGTACAGTAAACGTAAAAGTTCTGCACCAGCATATCCAGTAGCACCAATAATACTTACTCTAATCATGATATCCTCCATTTTTAAAAGTTAAATATTAACGCTTCAATATAATTAAAGATATGCAGTGTTAACATGTAAATAAATTATAACACAAAATAAAAAAAACGCTAACAAAATAAGGTGGTTATAATTATACAACTCAATCGTATAAAATTTCAATAGTTTTTTTAAAAATTTTTAATAAAAAATGGTATATATAAACTAAAAGAATATATATACCATAAATTAATATTTATAAACTATGTTTATTTTTGGCTTTGAATAGTTAAAGTACGGAAGAACTTATGCATAAACATTGAATAATTTTCTAAATTATCATCTTCAGTATCTCCGCCGATTATTTGATAAGAACAAATCCAATGACTGTCTTTAGCATCATAAACATCAGCAAACATAACTACACGGCTATCATTAGCAAATGTGAAAATTACATAAGCATCAGCGTAATTTTTAATATTTTCTTTATAGATAGCTAGTGCTTCACGATTGGACAAAGTAGTGATATCAGTACCTGTAGTAGCTTTTATATTTTGGATTACATCTTTATCAGATAATAAAGTATAAGTAACTTCATCTTCTTTAGCTACTTTGAAGATAACGTCTGTCAACATATCAGGAGTGATTAATTCTGGAGCATTAGGTAATTTAGCTTTACGTTCAATGCTTAATGCGGAAGGTTTGTAGCTTGGTGTATAAATAGCCAATGTATGGATATTTTTTAAATTATAATCTTCATCCATCATGGTGATTTTCTCATTAGCAGCAAAGGCTGTAGATATACTAAAGAGCATAATTGCTAATAATGAAAATATAGTAATTAGTTTTTTCATGAAAAAGCCTCCTAAATAAATCTTAATCAATAAATAATATTCGTTTTAAAAATTTTATTTCCTGCAAAAAAAGACTCCAAACGATATATTTTGTTTGGAGCCTTTTGTATTTTATTTTAAGAAACCGTTTATGATTTGATTTTCGGCTTCTTTTTCAGTTAAGCCTAAGCTCATTAATTTTATTAATTGTTCTCCTGCAATTTTACCGATAGCTGCTTCATGAATTAAATTTGATTCAGGGTGATTTGCTTTGATTTCAGGAATTGCAGAAATTGTAGCATCGTCCATGATGATAGCATCACATTCAGAATGACCATGGCATTTGTTATTACCATAGATTTTAGCAATGAAGATTTGTTTTGATTTTTCTTGAGCTACAGCTCGAGAGATAATATTAGAGTGGGAATTTTCTCCATCTAAATTTACTTCAAAATCACTTTCTGCATATTGATTGCCATGTGTTAAAAGTTTTTCTTTTACAATTAAAGTGGAATTTTTACCAACAGTTCCTTTAGTAATTCTTTTTGTAGAATTAATACCACGAATTTGAGTTGTTTCCATTTCCATATAGGAATTTTCGTCCATTTCAACAATGGTAGTAGGGTTCATGATGCGTTTACCATCACCATCGCCAGAACCATAATGTTTTTCTAAATATTTTACTTTAGAATTTTTACCTATATAAAAAGCATGAATACCATCATGTTCGGAGTCTGCATTGCCACAGTTATGGATACCACAGCCAGCGACGATGGTTACATCACAATCATCACCGATGAAAAAGTCATTATATACTAATTCATTAACGCCAGATTTATCCATGATTACAGGAATGTAACAAACTTCTTTTTTTGTTCCTGGAGCAATGCGGATATCAATGCCATCTTTATCTTCTTTTTTAGTTATAGTTATATTTTTACTAGAAGCTCTATCAACAGCTTTACTATTTAAACGGATATTATAAGCACCTTGTGGTTTATCTTTAATACCGGCTACTTTTTCTAATAAATCTTTTTCTAGATTATCTAACATGAGGAGTCCTCCTATTTTTTATAGAAATCACAAACACCAGCAACTTCCATAAGTTGAGGCATGATTTCTTCTTTTGTGCCAATTTGTTTAATGGAGCCATTTGCAACTAATACAATTTGGTCAGCTATATTTAAGATGCGTTCTTGATGAGAAATAATCATAATGGATTGTTGTTGTTCATGTAATTTTTCAAAAACACTGATGAGTTTTTGGAAGCTCCATAAATCAATACCAGCTTCAGGTTCATCAAAAACAGCTAATTTAGTTTGTTTACGAGCTAAGATAGTAGCGATTTCAATACGTTTGATTTCACCACCAGATAGGGAAGTATCTACTTCACGATTTATATAATCAGCAGCGCAAAGACCTACTTCAGAAAGATAAGTGCAAGCACCACTAGTAGATAATTTTTCTCCAGCTGCTAGGCTGAGTAAATCTTTAACACCAATTCCTTTGAAGCGAACTGGTTGCTGGAAGGCAAAACTAATACCAGCTAAAGCTCGTTTAGTAATATCCCAATCAGTTATATCTTCACCATTAAAGAAGATTTTTCCGCTAGTTGGTTTTTCAATGCCCATGATGATTTTGGCTAATGTAGATTTACCACCACCATTTGGACCTGTGATTACTGTAAATTTTTTATCATCAATAACTAAATTGATATCTTTAAGAATTTGTTTTGTTTTATTTCCATCATTAACAGAAAATGATAGATTTTTTAATTCTAACATTAATCTAACTCCAATCTAATATATTTATGTAATTTATATATATTAAATACATAATATATGATACCTATTATACAATTTTTATTATGTATTAGCAAAATAAATTAAATCAAAAATATTTGTTAAATCGTGATTGATTATAAAAGAGTTTATATGGCTAGTCAATGAAGAATATAGCTTTTTTGAAGAAAAAAATAAAGATTTTTGGAAATGAAATCAATAAAAAAGATATCCTTAATTAATATATATAAGCATAATTTTTATGCTTGAAAACAACTTTTTTTAACTTTTTTTCAAAAAAGGGGTTTACAAATGAATTATCTTATGATAACATTATTACCTGTCAGCACGGTGCTGACAAACGAAAGCGAGAAACGCTGGTGTAGCTCAATTGGCAGAGCAGCTGACTTGTAATCAGCAGGTTGGGGGTTCGATTCCTCTCGCCAGCTCCATATTCTTTACCAAATCGCGGGGTGGAGCAGTTGGTAGCTCGTCGGGCTCATAACCCGAAGGCCAGAGGTTCAAGTCCTCTCCCCGCAACCAAAACCGATTCTGCTGGTGTAGCTCAGTCGGTAGAGCGTATCCTTGGTAAGGATAAGGTCACCGGTTCAATCCCGGTCATCAGCTCCAGAAAATATAATATGGCGGCGTAGCTCAGTTGGCTAGAGCATGCGGTTCATACCCGCAGTGTCCGGAGTTCGAATCTCTGCGCCGCCACCAATTAAAACAACAACCCCTTAATAGGGGCTTTATTTATGTTGGTAGCCTTTGAATATACCATATAAATATTCAATGAAAAATGATAATATTTTCAGTGTCAGGCGTTTTTGGTAGTTCAATTTCGCCTGAAGTCGTGTTATTTATTTGACACATGTTTTTAATTGTGATAAATTATATAGGCGACGTTTATAAGACGAACGAATATTATACTAAATGATGTAAAGAGGGGTGCATGAGATGCGCAATGCTGTTACTTTAGCCTGCACTGAATGCAAACAGCGCAACTATCAGACTAATAAAAACAAAAAAAATAATCCTGATAGAATTGAAATGAAAAAGTATTGCAAATTCTGTAAAAAACATACTTTACACAGAGAAACAAAATAAGGTTTTCCTTTGTAGTAGTGTGAGGAAGTGAAGAAATGGCACAGAATGAGAATACTCCAGTAAATCAGGAAAAATCCGGAATAATAGGATTTTTATCTGGTGTAAAAAGTGAGTTAAAAAAAGTTGTTTGGCCTACTCGCAGAGAACTGGTTTCTTATACAGGAGTAGTTTTCGTTGCAGTGGCATTTGTTTGTGCTTTAATTTGGATATGTGATACTGTTTTTGCCCGTATATTTGATCTCATTTTACGATAATTACAGGAGGTGGAGATGTCTTGTCCCTTGGCATGGAATTAGAAAAGAAATGGTATGTTATACATACATATTCCGGTTATGAAAACAAAGTAAAAGCCAATCTTGAAAGAAAAATCCACTCCATGGGCATGGAAGACAAAATCTTCAATGTAATCGTGCCTGTAGAAAAAGAGACTGAAAAGAGAAATGGCAAAGAAAAAGTAGTAGAAAGAAAAATTTTTCCAGGTTATGTCTTACTTGAAATGATAGTTGATGAACGTTCTTGGTATATTGTAAGAAATACACCAGGCGTTACAGGATTTGTAGGTTCAAATACAAAACCTGTTCCATTAACTGAAGAAGAAGCAAATAGAATTTTAAAAGCAATGGGCATGGATAAACCAACAGAACTTGATGTTGAAGTGGGAGACCAAGTAAACATTACTTCTGGCGCTTTTGAAAATTTTGTTGCAACTATAACAGAAATTGATTATAGTAAGAGTAAGATTAAAGGCGTTGTTGATATGTTTGGTCGTGAAACTGCAATTGAAGCAGATTTCGATCAGATAGAAAAAATATAAATCAGCAAATTCAAATATAACATATAGTTATATTCCATAATCCTAAGGAGGTGTAAATAACAATGGCAAAAAAAGTTGTTAAACTTGTAAAATTGCAAGTTCTCGCTGGTAAAGCTACTCCTGCTCCTCCAGTTGGTCCTGCTTTAGGTCAGGCTGGTGTAAATATCATGGCTTTCGTTAAAGAATTCAACGAAAGAACTGCTAAACAGGGCGGTTTAATTATTCCAGTAGAAATTACAGTTTTTGAAGATAGATCCTTTACTTTTGTTACAAAAACTCCACCAGCAGCTGTGTTATTAAAGAAAGCAGCTGGCATTGAAAAAGCATCTGGTGAACCTAATAAAAAGAAAGTGGCTAAATTACCACGTGCTGAAGCAATGAAAATTGCTGAAAGCAAAATGCAAGACCTCAATGCTGCAGATATCGAAGCTGCAACTCGCATGATCGAAGGTACTGCACGCAGCATGGGTATCGAAATCGTTGACTAATTTTATTAGTTGATGTAAGATACTTGACTGTGGGAGGCTTATACCGTTAAAACCACAAAGGAGAGAATTTTAATAATGGCTAAATTTGGTAAAAAATACCAGGACGCAGCTAAATTAGTTGAAGCTGGTAAAGCATATGATTTAGCAGAAGCTATTGAAGTAGTTAAAAAAACTGCTACTGCTAAATTTGATGAAAGTGTTGATGTAGCTGTTCGTTTAGGTGTTAACCCTAAATATGCAGATCAGCAAGTTCGCGGTGCCGTTGTATTACCACATGGTACTGGTAAATCTAAAAGAGTTTTAGTTTTTGCTAAAGGCGATAAAGTTGCTGAAGCAGAAGCTGCTGGAGCTGACTTTGTTGGTTCTGATGAACTCGTTGCAAAAATCAAAGAGGGCTGGTGTGACTTCGATGTTACAGTAGCAACTCCTGATATGATGGGTGTTGTAGGTCGTTTAGGTAAAATCCTTGGTCCTCGTGGCTTAATGCCAAACCCTAAACTTGGTACTGTTACAATGGATTTAACAAAAGCTGTTAATGAAATTAAAGCAGGTAAAGTTGAATATAGAACAGATAAAGCTGGTAACATACATGTGCCAATCGGTAAAGTTTCTTTCGACAATGCAAAACTTGTTGAAAACTTACAGGTTCTTCTTGACACATTAGTAAAAGTTAAACCAGCAGCAGCTAAAGGCCAGTATATGCGTAACATCACAGTTAGCACAACTATGGGCCCAGCTGTTACTGTAAACACAAACTTCAAAGCTGCTAAAGCTGAATAATTTAATATTCATTTAGTAAAGCGACTTAAGACAGCAGGTGTTACATTATTTGTAACATAATATAGCCTGCCGAGGTCAGATACTTGGCAAGGCATGAAAACTTTGCGGTCTCTGGTCCTCACTAGAGACCGTTTTTTGGTTTCGTAATAAATATTTCTCATTTGAGAGGGGGTGTCATGTAAATGGCAAACATTCGTCCAGAAAAACAGGCCGCAGTTGCAGGTCTTAAAGAACAACTTAGCTCTGCAAAAGGTGCTGTATTAACAGGTTATAGAGGTTTAACTGTAGCTCAAGATATGAAACTTCGTGCTAAACTTCGTGAAGCAGGTGTTACTTATCATGTTGTAAAAAATACAATGGTTCGTATTGCTGCAAATGAAATTGGCTTAGAAGGTTTAGATCCAGTTCTTAACGGTACTACTGCTCTTGCAGTATCCGCTGATGATGCTGTAGCTCCAGCTAAAGTTATATATGAATTCATCAAAGAAAACAAACTTGAAAACACAGAAGTTTTAACTATTAAAGCTGGTCTTGTTGAAGGTAAAGTTATCAATGTTGAAGAAGTTAAAGCTTTGGCATCCCTACCATCCCGCGAAGTTCTCATCGCGAAAGTTCTTGGCAGTATGCAAGCTCCTATCTCTGGCGTTGTCAACGTACTTCAGGGTACTATTCGCAATGCAGTATATGTGCTTGATGCAATCCGCGCTCAGAAAGAATCTGCATAAGCAGACTCTCTCTATATAAATAATATAAAAATAAAATGAAATTAATGTTTTAAATTTGGAGGAATATAAAAATGACTAAAGAAGAAATTATGCAAGCCATTGAAGAAATGACTGTTCTTGAATTATCCGAACTTGTAAAAGCTATGGAAGAAAAATTTGGTGTTAGCGCTGCTGCTCCTGTAGCTGTAGCTGCTGCTCCTGCAGCTGGTGCTGCTGCTGCTGAAGAAAAAACTGAATTCGATGTAATTCTTGCTTCCGCTGGCGACAAAAAAATCAACGTAATCAAAGTTGTTCGTGAAGTAACTGGCCTTGGCCTAAAAGAAGCTAAAGCTTTAGTTGACGGTGCTCCTGCTCCTGTTAAAGAAGGCGCTTCCAAAGAAGACGCTGAAGCTTTAAAAGCTAAATTAGAAGAAGCTGGCGCAACTGTAGAACTTAAATAATTTTATTTTAAGTAAAGTTGATAAGCTATTAAAGGACACTGGATATTATCCGGTGTCCTTTTTGTGCTTTTTACGACAATATTAGATAGAAAATAAAATCTTTCTATCAAAAACAAGTGTCTAATGTAAAAGGTATGTAAATAAAAATATTTTCTTAAAATTCAATAAACTATAAAGCAAGATGCTATGAAGCTTTTATTTATAAGGGTTTTTACGGCTTTTATATTTTTATATGATACGCCAGGTACCGTGTTAATAAAAATACTTGCAAAATATGTGTTGACAATGCTTTTTAATGATGATAATATTAATGAGTGCCTGAAATCTGTCAGTTAGTATTTAGGAGTGATAAAATGACAGTTACACTGAAAAATGCTAAACGCGTTATTGGCATAAAACAAGTTACTAAAGCGGTGAAAAACGATTTAGCGAAATGTGTTTACGTAGCAGATGACGCAGATGATAGAGTTTTAAGCCCTTTAAAAGAGCTTTGTATGACTAAAAATGTAGAAATGATTTTTGGAAATACAATGGCTGAACTAGGTAAATCCTGTAACATTGAAGTAGGAGCTGCTGCGGTAGCATTACTTTAAGGGATACCGTTAACTAAGCTGAAAATCTCACAGCAAGTGAGATTTCTTAATCTAAAATATCCGAAACAAGGATAGGGCTTTGAAGCCTTTGGAAATTTGAGGAAGGAGGTGCATGTATGCCTACAATAAATCAGTTGATTCGTAAAAGCAGACAGAGCATGCAGGAAAAATCTACAGCACCGGCATTAAAAAATTGCCCGCAGAAACGTGGTGTTTGCACAAGAGTATATACTACTACTCCTAAAAAACCAAACTCCGCATTGCGTAAAGTTGCCCGTGTTCGTTTAACGAATAGTATTGAAGTAACAGCTTATATCCCTGGTATTGGTCACAATCTTCAGGAACATAGTGTTGTTTTAATTAGAGGCGGTCGTGTAAAAGACTTACCAGGTGTGCGTTATCACATCATTCGTGGCTCTTTGGATACTGCAGGTGTTCAAAACCGTGAACAAGGAAGATCTAAATACGGTGCAAAACGTCCTAAGAAAAAATAATTACTTAACACATTGAAGACTATGACAAGGAGGGGTAGTAATGCCAAGAAAAGGTTCCGTACCTAAAAGAGATGTATTACCAGATCCGGTGTACAAATCCAAGGTTGTAACTAAATTCATAAATAAAGTTATGCTTTCCGGTAAAAAAGGTGTTGCTGAGAAAGTTGTATATGATGCATTTGACATTATAAAAGAAAAAACTGGTAAAGACCCAATGGAAGTTTTTGAAACTGCATTGAAAAATGTTATGCCAGTATTAGAAGTTCGTGCTCGCCGTGTTGGTGGTGCTAACTACCAAGTTCCTGTAGAAGTTCGTCAGGATCGTCGTATGACACTTGGTATTCGTTGGATTGTTAACTATGCTAGACTTCGTGGTGAAAAAACTATGAACGAACGTCTTTCCGGCGAATTAATGGATGCTGCTAATAACACAGGTGCAGCAATTAAGAAAAAAGAAGATACTCATAAAATGGCTGAAGCTAATAAAGCATTTGCTCATTATCGTTGGTAATTTTAAAGTATCTTTTGTATAATATAAGGAGCGATGAGTAAGTGGCAAGAGCATTTTCACTCGAAAAAACTCGTAACATTGGTATTATAGCACATATTGATGCTGGTAAAACCACTACTACAGAGCGTATTCTGTTCTACACAGGTATACTTCATAAAATGGGTGAAGTTCATGAAGGTGGAGCAACAATGGACTGGATGGCACAGGAAAAAGAAAGAGGTATTACAATTACTTCTGCTGCTACAACTTGCCATTGGAAAAACCATCGTATTAACATCATTGATACACCAGGCCACGTGGATTTCACAGTTGAAGTAGAACGCTCTCTTAAAGTACTTGATGGTGCTGTTACTGTATTATCCGCAAAAAGCGGTGTTGAACCTCAATCTGAAACAGTTTGGCGTCAAGCTGAAAGATATCATGTACCTCGTATGGTATACGTTAACAAAATGGATATCATCGGTGCTGACTTCTATAATGTTCTCAAAATGATGGTTGAACGTCTTAACGCACATCCAGTTGCTATTCAGATTCCAATCGGATCTGAAGATACTTTCCAAGGTCTTATTGACTTAATTAAAATGAAAGCTGTAATCTACGAAGAAGATTATACAAAAGAACCTGAATCCGTAGAAATTCCAGCTGAATATAAAGAAAAAGCTGAAGAATATCGTCAGAAAATGCTTGATTCTGTTGCAGAAACAGATGATGAATTAATGATGAAATATCTTGAAGGTGAAGAACTCACTGAAGAAGAAATCAAAGCTGCAATTCGTAAAGCTACAATCGCTTGCGAAATTACTCCAGTAGTTTGCGGTTCTTCTTACAAAGATAAAGGTATTCAGCCTATGCTTGATGCTGTTGTTGACTATATGCCAGCTCCAGTTGATATTCCAGCAATCAAAGGTATAAATCCTGATACAAATGAAGAAGACAAACGCGAATCTAGCGACGAAGAACCATTCGCAGCGTTAGCATTCAAAATTATGGCTGACCCATTTGTTGGTAAACTCGCATTCTTCCGTGTTTACTCCGGTACATTAAATGCTGGTTCTTATGTATTTAACTCTATAAAAGGCAAAAAAGAACGTATCGGACGTATTTTACAGATGCATGCAAACAACCGTAAAGAAATTGAAGTTGTTTACAGCGGTGATATCGCTGCTGCTGTAGGTCTTAAAGATACTACAACAGGTGATACACTTTGCGATGAAAATCATCCAATCATTCTTGAATCTATGGAATTCCCAGATCCAGTTATTTCCGTAGCTGTAGAACCAAAAACTAAAGCTGACCAGGAAAAAATGGGTATTGCTCTCCAGAAATTAGCAGAAGAAGATCCTACATTCCGTGTAAGAACTGATGCTGAAACTGGACAGACAATTATCTCTGGTATGGGTGAATTACATCTCGATATTATCGTAGACCGTATGAGCCGCGAATTTAAAGTAGATTGTAAAGTAGGTAAACCACAGGTTGCTTACCGTGAAACAATCCGCAAAACAGTTAAATCTGAAGGTAAATTCGTTCGTCAGTCCGGTGGTAAAGGTCAGTATGGTCATTGCTGGATTGAACTCATTCCACAAGATCCAGGTGAAGGTTTCTCCTTCGAAAGCAAAATCGTTGGTGGTGCTATTCCTAAAGAATACATCGGACCAATCGAAAATGGTATCAAAGAAGCTATGGAAAACGGTGTTGTTGCTGGTTATCCAATGGTTGATATCAAAGCTATCGTTTATGATGGTTCTTATCATGAAGTTGACTCCTCAGAAATGGCCTTCAAAGTTGCAGGTTCTATGGCATTCAAAGCTGGTGCTTTAAAAGCAAATCCAGTATTATTAGAACCATATGTAAAAGTTGAAGTTACTGTTCCTGAAGAATACATGGGCGATGTAATTGGTGACTTAAACTCCCGTCGTGGTCGTATCGAAGGTATGGAACCACGCAATGGTGTACAAGTAATCAACGCATTTGTTCCACTTTCTGAAATGTTCGGTTATGCAACCGACTTACGCTCTAAAACACAGGGTCGTGGGAACTACTCCATGGAAGTTTCTTACTATGATGAAGTTCCTAAAAATATATCTGATGCTATTGTCGCTAAAACAAAAGGCGAATAATAAAGGAGGAAATTAATTAAATGGCTAAACAGAAGTTTGAAAGAACTAAACCACATGTAAACATTGGTACAATCGGTCACGTTGACCATGGTAAAACTACTTTAACTGCTGCTATCACTAAAGTTTTATCTGAAAAAGGTATGGCTCAGTTCGAAGATTACAGCATGATTGATAAAGCTCCAGAAGAACGTGAACGTGGTATTACAATCAACACTGCACACGTTGAATATGAAACTGACAGCAGACACTATGCACACGTTGACTGCCCAGGCCATGCTGACTATGTTAAAAACATGATCACTGGTGCTGCTCAGATGGACGGTGCTATCCTCGTTGTTAGCGCTGCTGATGGCCCTATGCCACAGACTCGTGAACACATTCTTCTTGCTCGTCAGGTTGGTGTTCCTGCAATCGTTGTATTCCTTAACAAAGCTGACCAGGTTGACGATCCTGAACTTCTCGAACTCGTTGAAATGGAAGTTCGTGAGCTTCTTTCCAGCTATGACTTCCCAGGTGATGATATCCCTGTAATAACTGGTTCCGCTCTTCAAGCTCTTGAAGGCGATGCAGCTGCTAAAGAAAAAATTCTTGAATTAATGCAAGCTGTTGATGATTATATCCCAACTCCAACTCGTGACACTGATAAACCATTCTTAATGCCAGTTGAAGACGTATTCACAATCACTGGTCGTGGTACAGTTGCTACTGGCCGTGTAGAACGTGGTGAACTCAAACTTGGTGACACTGTTGAAATCGTTGGTCTTTCTGAAGAAAAGAAATCCACTACTGTAACTGGTATCGAAATGTTCCGCAAAATGCTTGATAGCGCTGTTGCTGGTGACAACATCGGTGCATTACTTCGTGGTGTAGACCGTAAAGAAATTGAACGTGGTCAAGTACTTGCTAAACCTGGTACTATTCATCCACACAAAAAATTCAAAGCTCAGGTTTACGTTCTTACTAAAGAAGAAGGTGGACGTCATACTCCATTCTTCTCCAACTATCGTCCACAGTTCTATTTCCGTACTACTGACGTTACTGGTGTTGTAACTCTTCCAGAAGGTACTGAAATGGTTATGCCTGGCGATAACATTGAAATGTCTATCGAACTTATCACTCCAATCGCTATTGAAAAAGGTCTTCGCTTCGCTATTCGTGAAGGTGGCCATACAGTAGGCGCTGGTCGTGTAATCGAAATCGACGAATAATTTTAAGCTTAAGTTTATTACTTTTAATAATTAATTTGTATAAGGGCGGCATTTTGCTGCCCTTATATAAAGTTCTTTTAAAATGCGATGACGCGGCAGATTGCTTGCATAAGGCAAGGGAACTGGCGTGGAGAAATTGTCCGGGTCATGAATCTGGGCGACAAGGAGGAAAATAATTTGGCTAAACAGCAGAAAATCAGAATTCGTTTAAAAGCATATGATCATAAAGCACTTGATCAGAGCTCCGTTAAAATTGTTGAAACAGCTAAAAGAACAGGTGCAATGGTATCTGGTCCTATTCCATTGCCTACCGAAAAAAATATTTTTACAATTTTAAGATCTCCACATGTTAATAAAGACTCTCGTGAACAGTTCGAAATGAGAACTCACAAACGTCTTATTGATATTTTAGAACCAACATCTAAAACTGTTGACGCTTTAATGCGTTTAGATTTGCCAGCAGGTGTGGATATCGAAATTAAATTGTAAGAGGAGGTGGCAATAGATGGCAAAAGTAATTTTAGGTAAAAAACTTGGCATGACTCAAATCTTTACTGAAGAAGGTAAAGTAGTTCCTGTTACAGTTGTAGAATCCGGTAAAAATGTTGTTCTTCAGAGCAAAACTGTTGAAACTGATGGCTACAATGCCGTTCAGATTGGCTTTGGAACAGTTAAAGAAAAAAATGTAACTAAACCAATGAAAGGCCATTTCGCAAAAGCTGGCGTTGAACCAGTAAAATTTATTCGTGAATTACGCCTTGCAGATGTTCCTGAATATAAAGCTGGTGACTCCATCAGCGTTGACATATTTGGTGCCGGTGATTTAGTTGATGTTACTGGTACTTCCAAAGGTAAAGGTTTTGCCGGTGGTATTAAACGTCATAACTTTGCTAGAGGTCCTATGGGTCACGGTTCTAAATCTCATCGTGAACCAGGTTCTACAGGTGCTATGATTTCTGGTCATGGTGGACGTGTACTAAAAGGTAAAAAATTACCAGGCCGTATGGGTGGCGCTAAAGTTACAGTTCAGCGTTTAAGCGTTGTACGTGTTGATGCAGACCGTAACCTTATTTTAATCAAAGGTGCTATTCCTGGTGCTAAAAATAGCTTTGTTGTAATTAAAGATACAGTTAAACCTAAGAAATAATAATTGGAAGGAGGATATGCTATATTATGCCTAAAGTAGCAGTTTATACAGTTGCCGGCCAGCAGATCGGTGATATCGAATTAAATGAAAGCGTATTTGGCGTTGAAGTTAACGAAGGTCTTGTTCATCAAGCAGTTGTAATGCAGTTGGCAGCTCAGCGTTTAGGAACGCATGCAACAAAAACTAGAGGTTTAGTACGCGGTGGCGGTCGTAAACCTTGGAAACAAAAAGGTACAGGTCGTGCTCGTAGCGGAAGCACCCGTTCCCCACTTTGGGTAGGCGGTGGTACAGTTTTTGGTCCATCTCCTCGTTCCTATGCATTCAGAATGCCTCGTAAACAGCGTCGTTTAGCAATTAAATGCGCTTTAACAGATAAAGTAAACAATGGTGATTTCATTGTATTAGAAAGCTTAGATTTCGCAGCTCCTAAAACAAAAGAAGTTGTAAAAATGATGAGCGATTTCAACGTTGCAGAGAAAGCTCTTATCGTTACTGCTGATGTAGTAGAAAACGTAGAGAAATCTTCTCGCAATATCCCTGGTGTAAAAGCTATCAGTTCTTGCGGATTAAATGTATATGATATCTTAAATCATAACAAACTCTTCATTACTAAAGATGCTATTACACGTATTGAGGAGGTATTAGCATAATGGAAGCTAGAGATATCATTATCAGACCGCTTGTTACAGAAATGACAACTGAATTGATGGAAGAAGGCAAATACGTATTTGTAGTTGCTAAAGAAGCTAACAAAATTGAAATTGCCAAAGCAGTATCTACTATCTTCAACGTAAAAGTTGAATCCGTAAATACAGTTAACGTTCTTGGTAAAGTAAAACGTATGGGCCGTAATCTTGGCAAACGTTCTGACTATAAAAAAGCAATCGTAAAACTTGCAGCTGGAGAAACTATCGAGTTCTTCCAAGCTTAAGTAAAAAATAAAAAGGAGGTTAATTAAGTGGCAGTAAAGAGTTTTAAACCTTATTCTGCAGGTAGAAGATTTATGACTGTTTCTTCTTTCGAAGAAATTACAGCAAAAAAACCTGAGAAATCCTTGGTTGAAAGTCTTAAAAAGAACGGTGGTCGTAACTTCCAGGGCCGTTTAACAGTAAGACATCAAGGCGGCGGACACAAACGTTTATATCGTGTAATCGATTTCAAACGTAATAAAGATGGTGTTCCAGCACGCGTTGCTACTATAGAATATGATCCAAACCGTAGCGCTCGTATCGCACTTCTTAACTATTTCGATGGTGAGAAACGTTACATCTTAGCTCCAGATGGATTAAAAGTTGGTGACCAGATTGTATCCGGTCCAGAAGCAGATATTAAAGTAGGTAATGCATTACCACTTGCTAATATTCCACTTGGTACATTAGTACACAACATTGAAATGAAAATCGGTAAAGGCGGTCAGATGGTTCGTTCCGCTGGTGCAGCTGCTCAGCTTATGGCTAAAGAAGGCAACTATGCTCTCTTACGTATGCCATCTGGTGAAATCCGTAAAATCCATATCAATTGCCGTGCAACAATCGGTCAGATTGGTAACTTAGAACATGAAAACCTCACAATTGGTAAAGCAGGTCGTAACCGTTGGTTAGGCGTTCGTCCTGAAAACCGTGGTGTTGCGATGAACCCTAATGACCATCCACATGGTGGTGGGGAAGGCCGTAGCCCAGTTGGACGTAAACATCCTGTTACTAAATGGGGTAAATGTGCTATGGGTGCTAAAACTCGCCGTAAAAAAGCATCTGATAAACTCATCGTTAAACGTCGTGCAAAACGTCGTAAATAATAAATTTATGAATAAGGTAGCTTAATTGATTACCTTATTCTAAAATGAAAGGAGGACATATTTTGTCAAGATCAGTAAAAAAAGGACCTTACGTTGCAGAAAGCCTTGAAAAGAAAATTGATGCTTTAAATGCAGCTAATGACAAAAAAGTTGTTAAAACTTGGTCCCGCAGTTCGACAATCCTTCCTACATTTGTAGGCCATACAATTGCAGTTCATGATGGTCGCAAACATGTACCTGTATATGTTACAGAAGACATGGTTGGTCATAAACTTGGTGAATTTGCACCAACAAGAACTTACAAAGGCCATGCTGGCGAAGAAAGACGTACATCTTTAAGATAATTGTTGAAAGGAGGAACAACTGTGGAAGCTAAAGCAGTAGCAAAATATATCCGTATTTCTCCGCGTAAAGTACGTATTGTTATGAATCTTATTCGTGGCAAAAACGTAGCTGACGCGTTTGCAATATTGAAATTCACACCTAAAGCAGGTGCTGATGTAATTAATAAAGTTTTAAAATCAGCAGTAGCAAATGCTGAAAATAATTTTGATATGAATCCTGATAACCTCTATGTGGCTACAGCATTCGTTGATCAGGGACCTACCCTTAAACGTATTCACCCACGTTCCCGTGGACAGGCATTCAAAATCTTAAAACGTACATCTCATGTTACGATCGTAGTTAAAGAAAAATAATTAGAAGGAGGGAATAGATTTGGGACAAAAAGTTAATCCACATGGTATGCGCCTTGGTATCGTAAAAACTTGGGATGCGAAGTGGTATGCTGGTAAAGATTTCGCTGCTAACTTACACGAAGATATTAAAATTCGTAGCTTCTTAAAAGAGACTTTAAAAGTTGCTGGCGTATCTAAAATTGAAACAGAACGTTCTAAAAATCGTCTCAGATTAACTATTCATACTGCTAAACCTGGTATGGTTATCGGCCGTGGTGGTTCTGGTATTGAACAGCTTAAAAAAGGCCTTAAAAAATACACTGATAAACACGTAGATATTAATATCGCAGAAATTAAACAGCCAGATATGGATGCTACACTCGTAGCTGAAAACATCGCTTCTCAGCTCGAACGTCGTGTTGCTTTCCGTCGTGCAATGAAACAGGCTGTTAGCCGTACAATTCGTATGGGTGCAAAAGGTATTAAAGTAACAGTAGGTGGCCGTCTCGGCGGTGCTGAAATTGCTCGTAGTGAATCTTACCGTGAAGGTAGTATTCCACTTCATACTTTACGTGCTGATATTGATTATGGTACAGCTGAAGCACATACAACTTATGGCCGTCTTGGCGTAAAAGTATGGATCTTCAAAGGTGAAGTTCTTCCTGAAAAGAAACTTGCTGCACAAGCAGAAGCTGTTGAAGGGAGCGAAGATTAATGTTAATACCTAAAAGAGTAAAATACCGTAAACAGTTCCGTGGTACTATGAAAGGTAAAGCTCATAAAGGTAATACTGTAGTACATGGTGAATTCGGTTTACAAGCTCTCGAACCTGCATGGATTACAAACCGTCAGATCGAAGCAGCTCGTATTGCGATGACTCGTTATATTAAACGTGGTGGTCAGGTTTGGATTAAAATCTTCCCTGATAAACCAGTAACTGCAAAACCTGCTGAAACTCGTATGGGTAGCGGTAAAGGTTCACCTGAATACTGGGTAGCAGTAGTTAAACCAGGTCGTATTATGTTTGAAATGGGCGGCGTTAGTGAAGAAGTTGCTAAAGAAGCTATGCGTCTTGCAAGCCATAAACTCCCAATCAAAACAAAATTTGTTAAGCGTGAAGTGCAAGGGGAGGGTGAAGTAAATGAAGGTTAATGAAATACGTGAAATGAGTGCTGGCGAACTTAACCAGAAACTTGCTTCGCTTAAAGAAGAATTATTCAACCTCAGATTCCAGCTTGCTACAGGTCAGCTTGAAAACCCTATGCGTATCAAAGAAGTAAAGAAAACTATTGCTCGTATTAAAACTATTCAACGCGAACAAGAATTAAAAGCTTAATAGTTAAGATTAGACTAATAGATAATAAATGATATGCAGAAGGAAGGAGGTTCTTTTAATGAGCGAAATTAGAAATGAACGCAAGACTAAAGTTGGTAAAGTTGTAAGCGACAAAATGGAAAAAACTATTGTTGTTGCTGTAGTTGATACTGAAAGTCATCCACTCTATAAAAAATCAGTTAAGAAAACTGTTAAATTTAAAGCACATGATGAAAACAACGAAGCTCACGTAGGAGATACAGTTTCTATTATGGAAACTCGTCCTTTATCTAAAGATAAACGTTGGAGACTCGTTGAAATTCTTGAAAGAGCAAAATAATTTGTTACTTGATATAGAATTTTAGAAGGAGGTAAAGCAATGATTCAGCAACAAACAATGTTGAATGTTGGTGATAACACTGGTGCAAAAGAAATTATGTGTATCCGTGTAATGGGCGGTTCTTATCGTAAATATGCCAACATTGGTGATATAATCGTAGCTGCAGTTAAATCTGCTTCACCTGGTGGAATGGTTAAAAAAGGTGACGTTGTTAAAGCTGTAGTAGTACGTTCTAAAAAGGGTTTACGTCGTGTTGACGGTTCTTATATCCGCTTTGATGAAAACGCTGCTGTTATTATTAAAGATGATAAAACTCCACGCGGAACTCGTATTTTTGGCCCGGTAGCCAGAGAATTACGTGACAAAGATTTCATGAAAATCGTTTCACTGGCACCAGAAGTAATTTAATAAATAGACAGGAGGTGCCAAGATTTGTCACAGGCTAAATTGCATGTAAAAAAAGGTGATACAGTTTTAGTATTATCCGGTAAAGATAAAGGTAAACAAGGTAAAATCCTTCAGGCTATGCCTGCTAAAGATAAAGTTGTAGTTGAAGGCGTTAACAAAATTAAACGTCACACTAAACCTAATCAGAAAGCTCCAAACGGCGGTATCATTGAAAAAGAAGCTCCTATGTTTGCTTCTAAAGTTATGGTAGTTTGCCCAGCTTGTTCTAAAGCAACTCGTGTTGCGAAAAAAGAAATTGATGGTAAAATGGTTCGTGTATGCAAAAAATGCGGTGAAGCATTAGACCAAGCAAAATAATTGAGGAAGGAGGATATCTTGGTGGATAGATTACAAGAAAAATATATCAATGAAGTTGTTCCTGCTATGACTGAAAAATTCGGTTATAAAAATGTAATGCAACTTCCTAAGATTGAAAAAGTTATCATTAGTATGGGTGTTGGTGAAGCTGCTCACAACTCTAAAGCATTAGATTCTGCTGTAGCTGACCTCACTATTATCGCTGGTCAGAAACCTGTTTTGACTCGTGCGAAAAAATCTCTTGCTGCATGGAAATTACGTGCAGGAATGCCTATTGGCGCTAAAGTTACTCTTCGTGGAACTCGTATGTATCAGTTCCTTGATAAATTTATGAATATCGCTTTGCCTCGAGTTCGTGACTTCCGTGGCGTAAGCCCTAAAGCTTTTGATGGTCGCGGAAACTATTCAGTTGGTCTTAAAGAACAATTGATTTTCCCTGAAATCGAATATGATAAAATCGAAAAAATTCATGGTATGAATATTATTATTGTTACTACGGCAAAGACTGATGAAGAAGCTAGAGCTCTTCTTAAATTAATGGGTATGCCGTTTAGTGCTTAATTCTTAAGAGGAGGTATACTGATCTATGGCCAGAAAGGCAATGGTCCAGAAATGGAGTCAAGAACCTAAATTTAAGGTTCGTAAATATAACAGATGTAAAATCTGTGGTCGTCCACATGGTTATATGCGTAAATTTGAAATGTGCCGTATTTGTTTTAGAGAACAAAGCTACAAAGGCGCAATCCCTGGCGTAACAAAAGCTAGTTGGTAAGGTTGAAAGAAAGGAGGATATCGATTTATGGGAATGACTGATCCTATTGCAGATATGTTAACTCGTTTGCGTAATGCAAACTCCGTACTTCATGATAAAGTTGAAATTCCTGGTTCTAAAATTAAACAGGCTATTGCAGAAGTTCTTAAAGAAGAAGGTTTCATTAAAGACTTCTCCTTCGCAGAAGATAACAAACAAGGTGTTATCACAATTAACTTGAAATATGGTCCAAACCGTGAACAAGTAATCACTGGTATTAAACGTATTTCTAAACCTGGTCTTCGTGCTTATGCTAAGAAAGATCAATTACCTCGCGTACTTGGTGGTCTTGGTATTGCTATCATCTCTACTTCTAAAGGTATTATGAGTGATAAACAAGCACGTCGTGAAGGTGTTGGCGGCGAAGTTTTAGCTTACGTATGGTAAAATTAGTTTTAGACTAGGAGGTGTACAGATGTCAAGAATTGGTAGAGAACCGATTACAATCCCTGCTGGGGTTACTGTAACAGTTGATGAACATAATCACGTAGCGGTTAAAGGTCCTAAAGGAGAAATTAGCCGTGACTGTCATAAAGATATGAAAATTACAGTAGGTGAAGGCGTTGTAACAGTAGAACGTCCATCCGAAGATAAAATGCATAGATCTTTACATGGTCTTACTCGTACTCTTATCAACAATATGGTTGTAGGTGTAACACAAGGCTTTGTAAGAAATCTTGAAATTAATGGTGTAGGTTATAGAGCTGCACAGGCTGGTAAAAATCTTAACTTATCTTTAGGTTTTTCCCATCCAGTAGTTGTTGAACCTCCTGTTGGAATCAAATTAGAAGCTCCTGCTCCTAACAAGATTGTTGTATCTGGTATCGATAAAGAAGCAGTTGGCGCTATGGCAGCTAAAATTCGTTCTTACAGAGAACCTGAACCTTACAAAGGAAAAGGTATTAAGTACGAAGGCGAACATATCCGTCGTAAAGCTGGTAAAACTGGTTCTAAGAAATAATAATCTTTAGTTAGAAATAGAAAGGAGAGGCTGGTTTTGTTTAATAAACAGGATAAAAATAAAGCTCGTCAGAAACGTCATTTAAGAGTTCGTAATCATATTTCTGGCACAGCTGAAAGACCTCGTTTAAACGTATTCCGTAGCTTAAGCAACATTTATGCTCAAGTTATTGATGATGTTAATGGTGTTACATTAGTATCCGCAAGCTCTAAAGATAAAGATTTCAACGCTTACGGCGGTAACATCGAAGCAGCTAAAGCTGTAGGTGCAGCTTTAGCAAAACGTGCTCTTGAAAAAGGCATTACTGAAGTTGTATTTGACCGCGGTGGCTATGTATATCATGGTCGTGTAGCAGCTTTAGCAGATGCAGCTCGTGAAGCTGGTCTAAAATTCTAATATTGGAACAGGAGGTAAATTAATGGCCAAGATTGACGCTAACGCACTTGAATTAGAAGAAAAAGTTGTGTATATTAATCGCGTTGCTAAGGTTGTAAAAGGTGGCCGTCGCTTTTCTTTCAGCGCTCTTGTTGTAGTAGGCGATAAAAACGGTCATGTTGGTGCAGGTCTCGGTAAAGCTAGCGAAGTACCTGAAGCAATTAGAAAAGGCATTGAAGATGCTAAAAAGAATCTTGTAGAAGTTTCTTTAGTAGATAAAACTATTCCACACGAAAGCCTCGGTGTATTCGGTGCAGGTCGTGTGCTCTTAAAACCAGCTGCAAAAGGTACTGGTGTTATCGCAGGTGGTCCAGCTCGTGCAGTCTTAGAACTTGCAGGTGTTGGTAATATCTTAACAAAATCTCTTGGTTCTTCTAACCCTAATAACATGGTTCGTGCAACTATTAAAGGTTTAGAACAGCTTAAAAAAGCTGAGCTCGTAGCTGAACTTCGTGGAAAATCCGTTCAGGAACTTTTAGGTTAAGGAGGAAATATTTCAATGGCAAAAGTGAAAATTACCCTTACAAGAAGTCTGATCGGCAGACCTGAAACTCAGAGAAGAACAATTCAGGCTTTGGGATTACGTAAATTAAATTCTACAGTAGAACATGAAGATACAGCTACAATTAGAGGTATGATTCATAAAGTAGAACATCTTATTACAGTAGAAAAAATCGGCGAATAATTTAGAGGAGGTGTCCAGGTTATGAAATTACATGAATTATCACCAGCACCGGGCTCTAGAAAAGTTCGTATTCGTGTTGGTCGTGGTTTAGGTTCTGGTTTAGGTAAAACTTCCGGACGTGGTCATAAAGGTCAGAACGCTCGTTCTGGTGGCGGCGTACGTACAGGTTTTGAAGGTGGCCAGATGCCTTTATACCGTAGATTGCCAAAACGCGGCTTCAAAAATATTTTTGCAAAAGAATATGCTGAAGTAAACGTTTCTTCTTTAAATCGTTTTGAAGATGGCGCAACAGTAGATCCAGCAGCATTAGTAGAAGCAGGTATCCTTAAAAACGTTTGTGACGGTGTACGTGTTCTTGGTAACGGCGAAATTACTAAGAAATTAACTGTTGTAGCAAACGGCTTCACAAAATCTGCTGAAGAAAAAATTACAGCAGCAGGTGGAAAAGTAGAGGTGATCTAAGTGCTTTCAGCTCTTAGCAATATCCTCAAAATCACCGAATTGCGACAGAAAATAGTATTTACACTAATTATGTTTGCAGTCTTCAGGCTCGGGACTCATATCCCGGTGCCTGGAGTAAATCCTTCAGTAATTGAACAGTTATTTAACAGCGGTAACTTGTTTGGCTTGTTGGATTTATTTTCCGGTGGTGCTTTAAGTAAATTTTCTCTCTTTGCTATGAGTATTACCCCATATATCAACGCGTCAATTATTATTCAATTATTGACCGTAGTAGTACCTACTTTGGAACAGTGGTCTAAAGAAGGTGAAGAGGGACATAAAAAGATAACCAAGACGACCCGTTATTTGACTGTTGTCTTGGCATTTTTACAAGCTATAGGTATGTCTATTGGTCTTAAACAGGCCATAATTAATCCTAGTATTACATCAATTCTTATTATTGCAATTACCCTAACAGCAGGAACAGTGTTCCTCATGTGGATTGGTGAGCAGATAACTGCACATGGTGTGGGAAATGGTATATCGCTTATCATTTTCGCAGGTATCGTTGCAGCACTTCCACAAAATTTGGGTACTATATATAATTACTTGCAAGCAGGCACAATAAGCTATTTTAATGTGTTATTCTTTGCAATAATCGCCCTTGCTATGATTGTTTTTGTTATTGCCATTCAGCAAGGACAACGTAGAGTTCCGGTGTCTTACGCAAAACGCGTTGTAGGTCGTAAAACTTACGGTGGCCAATCTACGCATATACCGCTTAAAGTAAATCAGGCCGGCGTTATACCAATCATCTTTGCATCATCAGTATTGATGTTCCCAGCTACTTTAGCTCAGTTTGTACAAACTCCTTGGATTAAAACAATTGCTGATTATTTCCAATGGGGAACACCTTTTCAAAGTGCTGTATATGCATTATTGATTTTATTTTTTACGTATTTTTACACTGCGGTTACATTTAAAATTCCGGATCTCGCTGATAATTTGAAAAAATACGGTGGTTTTATTCCTGGAATTCGTCCAGGTCAGGCAACTGCAGATTATTTAGACCGTATTATGACACGTATTACATTAGCGGGTGCATTTTTCCTTGCATTCATTGCAATTTTACCAACAATGATAGCTGGTGCTACTCATATTGAAGGAATTCATTTTGGTGGTACAGCATTATTAATCGTAGTTGGGGTTGCTCTTGATACGATGAAACAAATTGAATCAATGGTCGTAATGCGCCATTATGAAGGTTTTATGAAGTAAGGAGGATTTTTATGCACATCCTTTTAATGGGCCCTCCTGGTGCTGGTAAAGGTACACAGGCAGCTAGGCTAGTAGAAGAATTTAAAATTCCTCATATCTCCACTGGGGATATGTTTCGTGCAGCAGTAAAAGAAGGTACTGAACTTGGAAAACAAGCAAAAACTTGCATGGATGCTGGAAAATTAGTTCCAGATGAAGTTACAATTGGTATTGTAAAAGAACGTTTAGCTAAAGCTGACTGCGAAAAAGGATTTATTTTGGATGGTTTTCCTCGTACAGTAGAACAAGCTGTGGCTTTGGATAAAATTTTAAGTGAATTAGGTTTAAAACTTAACTGTGCTTTGAACGTTGCTGTTCCAGCAAGTGAATTAATCAGAAGAGCAGTTGGTCGTCGTATTTGTAAAAAATGCGGTGCTACTTATCATGTAGAATTTAAGCCATCTAAGAAAGACGGAATTTGTGACGTGTGCGGCGGTGACCTTTATCAAAGAGCTGACGACAGCGAAGCAACAATGAAAAATCGTCTTTCTGTTTATGAAGAACAGACAAAGCCTCTTATTTCTTATTATGAAAAAGAAGAACTTTACAAAGAAGTTGACGGAAGTCAGTCAATGGATAAAGTATTCCAAGACATTGTTGCAATTTTGCGCAGTTAATTGATAATATAATACGGTAATATATCTGTTGTAAAAAAAGTGTGAAAAAAATCGCTGATAATGATATATTTAAACGCTGTAATATGTTATAATTAATATTCGGGCAGTAAACAGAAATGTTTTTCTGTGGCAGATAACAATAATGTTGGGCATGGCATTGCTGTAAAAACGGATTACTGACAGGTTTGGGCATATCATGGGCATGATAATTCAAACCTCAAAGAGTTTTCGGCCCAACTTAAGCTTTAATTGAAGGAGAATTTCATGTCTAAGCAAGATGTAATTGAAGTTGAAGGTAAAGTATTAGAGGCTTTGCCTAATGCAATGTTTAAAGTGGAGTTAGAAAACGGACATGTTGTTCTAGCTCATGTTTCTGGGAAAATTCGCATGAATTTTATCCGCATCCTGCCAGGTGATAAAGTTACTATTGAACTTACGCCTTATGATTTGACCAGAGGCCGAATCACTTACCGTTTTAAATAAGACCTATTGGGAAATAGGCATTATAGCAATGTAGAAGGAGGTACATGCAGTGAAAGTTAGACCATCAGTAAAACCTATTTGTGAAAAATGTAAAGTTATTAAACGCAAAGGTCATGTAATGGTTATTTGCGAAAATCCTAAACATAAACAAAAACAAGGATAAGGAGGTGCTCATTGTATGGCACGTATTGCCGGTGTAGATTTACCACGCGATAAACGAGTTGAAATTGCTTTAACATATATTTTTGGTATTGGTATTAAAACTTCTCAGGATATCTTAGCTGCTACTGGTATTAATCCAGATACTAGAGCTCGTGATCTCACTGAAGATGAAGTTGCTAAGTTACGTGAATATATCGACAAAAATCATCTTGTAGAAGGTGACCTTCGTCGTGAAATTTCTTTAAATATTAAACGTTTAGTTGAAATTGGCTGCTATCGCGGTAGACGCCATCGTTTAGGCTTACCTGTACGCGGTCAGAACACTAAAAACAACGCACGTACTCGTAAAGGTCCTAAAAAGACTGTAATGGGTAAAAAAGGCTAAGAAGAAGGAGGTTTAATAAGTGGCAGCAAATAAATCATCTCGTCCAAAGAGAAAAGATCGTAAAAATGTCGAATACGGTGTGGCTCACATTCGTTCGACTTTCAATAATACAATTGTTACTATCACTGATAAAAATGGTAATGCTTTATCCTGGGCTAGTGCTGGCGGACTTGGCTTCAGAGGCTCTAGAAAAAGCACTCCATTTGCAGCTCAAATGGCAGCAGAAGTTGCAGCAAAAGCAGCAATGGAACATGGTTTAAAACAGGTTGAAGTATATGTAAAAGGTCCTGGTGCAGGTCGTGAAGCTGCAATCAGATCTTTACAGGCAACTGGTCTTGAAGTTAACATGATTAAAGATGTTACTCCAATTCCTCATAATGGTTGTCGCCCACCTAAACGTAGAAGAGTATAATTAGGAGGTTGAAGTAGAAATATGGCTATTGACAGAGTTCCTTCTCTGAAAAGATGTCGCGCTCTCGGCTTAGAAACAGCTGTAGTTGGTCTTGCAAAAAGCTCCAAAAGACAGCCTAAACGTTCTGGTCGTAAAGTAAGCGAATACGGAATGCAGTTAAAAGAAAAACAAAAAGCTAAATTTATATATGGTGTATTAGAAAAACAGTTTAGAGCTTATTATGATAAAGCTAAAACTATGCCAGGCGTAACAGGTGAAAACTTACTTGGTCTTCTCGAACGTAGAATTGACAACGTTGTTTTCCGTTTAGGTCTTGCATCCACTCGTCGTCAGGCTCGTCAGCTCGTTTCCCATGGTCACATCACTGTTAATGGTAAACGTCTTGACATTCCTTCCGCTTTAATTAAAGTTGGCGATGTAATCGGTGTTAAAGAAAAAAGCCGTGGTGCTGCATTATTCAAAGAAATTGCAGAAAGCAAAAATGCTTTAAACGTACCAGCTTGGCTTACTGCTGATATCCAGAATCTTAGCGGTTCTGTTACAAGATTCCCTAACCGCGACGAAATTGATATTCCAGTTGATGAACAGGCGATTGTCGAATTGTACTCCAGATAATATGTCTGTGTTTTATAGCGCATAGAATAGGAGGTTGTTTCAGATGATCGAAATCGAAAAACCAAAGATTGAGATTGTGGAAATAAGTGAAGACAACCGTTATGGTAAATTTGTCTGTGAACCATTGGAACGCGGATATGGTACTACTCTTGGCAACAGCTTACGTCGTATTTTGTTGTCTTCTTTAGAGGGTGCAGCTATAACATCTATCAAAATTGATGGTGTTCTTCATGAATTTTCTACTATTCCTGGGGTTCGTGATGATGTAACAAACATTATTTTAAACTTAAAAGAATTATGCTTAAAAATGCATGATGAAGAACCTCATACCATTCGTATAGATGTTACTGGTGAAAAAGAAGTAACAGCAGCAGACATTATTGTTGATTCTGATATTGAGATTCTCAATAAAGATTTGCATATTGCTACTGTTGATGAAACTGGTTCTTTGAAAATGGAAATGGTAGTTGAACGTGGAAGAGGATATACACCTGCTGATAAAAATAAAAAACCAGATCAGGTTATTGGTATTATCCCTATCGATTCCATCTTCTCTCCTATTCAAAGAGTTAACTACACAGTAACAGATACTCGTGTTGGTAATGTTACCGACTATGATAAACTTACATTAGAAGTATGGACTGATGGTTCTATAAAACCAGAAGAAGCAGTAAGTAAATCAGCTAGCATTTTGATTACTCACTTGCGTCTATTCCAGAATATGGGTGGTTCTGTAGAAGATATTCCTGCTGATGAAGGAATTTTCAATACACCAGAAGAAGATAATACTTCTAAAGTTATGGAAATGACAATCGAGGATCTTGATTTATCTGTACGTTCTTACAACTGCTTGAAGAGAGCTGAAATCAACACTGTTGCAGATTTAATGCAAAAGAGTGAAGATGATATGATTAAAGTTAGAAACCTTGGTCGTAAATCTCTTGAAGAAGTTAAGAAAAAATTACAGGAATTGGGATTAACACTCGCTGAAAAAGAATAACAGGAAAGGACAGGCTGCTAATGGGCTACAGTAAATTAGGACGCAACTCCAGTGCACGTAAAGCTTTATTCCGTAGTGTGCTAGTTTCCCTTTTTAAACATGAACGCATTGAAACTACTGAAGCTAAGGCTAAAGAAATCAGCGGTCTTGCTGAAAAACTCATTACCCTTGCAAAACGCGATGACTTAAGTGCTCGCCGTCAGGTTATTGCTGAACTTGTTGATAAAGAAGTTGCAAAAAAATTATTCGATGAAATTGCACCTAAATATAATGACCGCAATGGTGGTTATACTCGTATTCTTAAATTAGGCGTACGTCGTGGTGACGCTGCTCCAATGGCTCTTTTAGAGTTAGTAAAATAATTTAGAATTAGTAATTCATTGAATTATTGATATGTGAGGCGGTCAAATGGGCCGCCTTCGCCTTATCAATTAAGTTAAAAATTTAATTAATAGATTTTTGGTTTACTTGATAAGGTGATTGTGTTAACAATTTAAAATGGGTATAATAAGAACTGTAATTTTGATTGCAGTTCTTATTTTTTTATATAGATTTATAGGTGATGATATTGAGTTTTATAGAAGTGAAAAATCTCACACATATTTTTAGGGAAAATGATGAGAAAAAAACAGAAAAAATAGCGTTAGATAATATTAATTTAAAGATAGATAAAGGTGAATTTATAGCTATTATTGGCGTTAATGGTTCAGGCAAGTCAACACTAGCAAAGCATTTCAATGGCTTATTATTGCCAAGTGAAGGCGAATGTATTGTTGATGGCATGAAAGTTGATGATAGTGAGGATATTTGGAAAGTACGTCAAAAAGTAAGTATGGTATTTCAAAATCCTGACAATCAAATAATCGCTACTGTAGTAGAAGATGATATTGCTTTTGGCCCTGAAAATATGGGTCTTGAGCGTGAAGAAATAAAAGATAGAATAGAATTTGCTTTAAAATCTTTGCATATTGAGCATTTGCGCAAGATGCCACCGCATTTGTTATCAGGTGGGCAAAAACAATTGACTGCTATTGCTGGGGCTATAGCGATGCGTACTCAATGTATAGTTTTAGACGAACCGACAGCAATGCTTGACCCACAGGGTAGAAATGCTGTAATGAAAGCTTTGAAGGAATTACATGAAAAATATAATATAACTATTATTATAATTACACATTTCATGGAAGAAGCTGTGCAGGCAGATAGAATTATTGTCATGAATGATGGCAAGATAATACAAGATGGTATGCCAAAAGATATTTTTAAACAAAAGGAAAATTTAAAGAAAATCGGTCTTAGTGTACCTTTAGCTGTAGATATTGTAGATGCTTTGCAGAAAAAAGGTTTGAAACTAGCTAATCTTTTTGATAATGAAAATTTAGCTAAAGAATTACAACAATTAATATGCAAATAATATTAAATAGATTTTAAAGTGGTGAGAAGATGCCAATAGAGGTAAAAAATATAAGTTATATTTATATGGAAAATACGCCATATGAAAAAAAAGCATTAAATAATGTTAGTTTAACAATAAATGAAGGTGAATTTGTAGCTATTGCAGGTCATACAGGTTCAGGAAAATCCACACTTATGCAACATTTTAATGGTTTATTAAATCCTACTAAAGGTGAAGTTTTTATTGATGGTATTGACATTAATAAAAAGAAGGATAAAAAGACTTTAAATGCTAGGCGTAGTGTGGGTATGGTGTTTCAATATCCAGAACAACAATTATTTGAGGAAAGTATTTTTGCAGATATTGCTTTTGGCCCTAGAAATTTTGGTTGTAGTGAAGATGAAGTAAAGCAAAGAGTCAAAGAAGCAATGGATTTTGTAGAATTAGATTATGAGGAATATAAAGATAAATCTCCTTTTTTATTGAGTGGCGGTCAAATGAGACGTGTGGCAATAGCTGGAATAATAGCATTAAAGCCTAAATATCTAGTTTTAGATGAGCCGACAGCAGGTCTTGACCCTAGACTTAAACAGAATTTATTGCAAAAGGTAAAAAAATTACATCAAAAAGAAAAGATGACAATTATTATGGTATCGCATAATATGGACGATATAGCACTTTTGGCAGATAAGGTAGCTATTATGAGACAGGGAAAATTAATGATATATGGCGAGCCACGCGAAGTTTTTACACATAAAGATGTAATTGAACAAGCAGGCTTATTAGAGCCAGAAGTGATGCAATTATTGCGAAAAATAAAAGAATATGGTTTAGATGTGGATATAAATGCTTTAAATAAACAAGAAGCCTTAAATAATATTTTAGTAGCTTTGAGAAAGAGAGGGATAAAATGCTAACTGATATAAAAATTGGTCAATTTTTCCCAGCAAATTCTTTATTGCATAAATTAGATGCTAGATTGAAAATCGTAAGTTTATTTATTTTAATCGTGGGGATTTTTGTTTTTGATAGCCAATTAGATTATATTATATGGTGCATGTTAATTGGAACTTTGATGTATATGTCAAAAATTCCCTTAAAAATGTTTTTTATATCCATAAAGCCAATTATCTGGATTATTTTATTTACTTTTATTTTGCATTTATTTACAACGCAAGGAAAAGTTATTTTTGAAATTTGGAAGCTCAGTATTACATGGGAAGGTTTGGCAAATGGTAGTTTTGTCTGCCTTAGGTTGTTATTATTGATGTTTGGAGCATCTTTATTAACATTTACAACGCCACCACTTGTATTATCTGATGCTTTGGAAGATTTGATGAAGCCATTAAAAAGATTTGGCGTGCCAGCTCATGAATTAGCTATGATGATGACAATAGCACTTCGTTTTATTCCTACTTTATTGGAAGAAACAGATAAAATTATAAAAGCTCAAAAATCTCGTGGTGCTGATTTTATGACAGGAAATATCTTAAAAAGAGTCAAAGCTTTTATGCCAATATTGATACCGTTATTTATCAGTGCTTTTCGCAGAGCAGATGATTTAGCTATGGCTATGGAAGCAAGATGTTATCATGGCGGAGTGGGTAGAACACGCTTGAAACAATTGAGTTTTGCTTCTAGAGATTATATAGCAATGACTGCTTTTATAGGGATTTTATTAATTTTGACAGTTATAAAAATAGTTTTTCCCCATATGGTATTATTTACTTTATAAAATTAAATATGTATAATCTAAAAGAACTAGTTTATTTTAAATGTATATAATAGACTAGTTCTTTTTTGAAGCGATAAAATAAAAAATTAAACGAGGATAGAAAATGAAATCTGAACATAAGGAAATGATGAAAGCTAGAAGACGTAATATAAAACTTACGCTTAGTTATGATGGGACAAATTATCATGGTTTTCAAAGACAGACTAAAGTTGTAGCTGTGCAAAATGTATTAGAGGGTGCATTATTTAAATTATTTGGCGATAGTATTGAGTTAGCGGCAGCAGGTAGAACTGATGCTGGTGTTCATGCTATAGGTCAAGTGGTGAATTTTTTTACTGATGGAACTATTCCTATTCAAAATGTAGTGCGTGCAGGAAATCGCTTGTTGCCAGATGATATAGTTTTATTAAAAGCAGAAGAAGCTGACCGTGATTTTAGTGCACTACATAGTGTAAAATCTAAGATTTATATTTATAAGGTTTTTGAAAATGAATTAGCAGACCCATTTATGAGTAGATTTTATTGGCATGTAAATAAAAAATTAAATTTAGAAGATATGCAAGAGGCTTTAAAATATATTGAAGGAGAGCATGATTTTTCTTCATTTCGTTCTGCTGGTGGAAATGATACAAGCCCTATTCGTGAAATCTATGAAGCTAGTTGTACAAAAGAAAATAATGTATATACTTTTAAATTTTGGGGCAGTGGATTTTTATATCATATGGTCAGAAATATCATGGGTTTGATGATAAATATTGGGCTTGGTAGAGTGGATAAACATGAAGTGCCAAAAATAATAGAGGCTAGAAATAGAGCTTTAGCAGGGAAGATGGCGCCAGCAAATGGATTGTATTTGCAAAAGGTATATTATTGATAATATTTTGTTTAAGCTACGAATAATAAAAATGTAGAGGTATAAATGGTCATTTTAATTGCAGGTGCTAGTCATACAGGGAAGACTTTATTTGCACAGAAATTATTAGAAAAATATAAATATCCTTATTTAAGTATAGATCATTTAAAGATGGGTTTAATTAGAAGTGGGCAAACTAATTTAACAGTGGAAGATGATGAGCAATTAACGAAATATTTATGGTCAATTGTTGTAGAAATGATAAAAACTGCTATTGAAAATAAACAAAATTTAATTGTTGAAGGCTGTTATATTCCAGCAGATTGGAATGGGTATTTTAAACAAAGATATTTAGAAGAAATAAAATATTGTTGTTTAATTATGAGTGAAGAATATATAAAAAATAATTTTAGTATGATAAAACAAAAAGCGAGTATCATTGAAAAGCGTTTAGATGATAGTTATTGTACAAAAGAATTGTTGATAGAGGAAAATAAACGTAATTTAGAGATATGTAAGCAATATAATTATAAATATATATTAATTGATGAAAAATATAATATAAGTGATATATAAAAAAAGCAGTAGATTTATATCTACTGCTTTTTTGTTAGCGAATAATTTGATTAGTTACCAGAACAACCATGTTTATCTTCATGGCAAGCATGTCCATGACCACCGCAAGAATGACCGTGACCATGATGATTGCATTGTACATTAGCATTATAGTTTAATGTGCCATTAAGATATGCTTTTACAGCTTCATCAGCATTTCCCATGACGCCACCGAATAATTTAATACCAGCTTGAGCTAAAGCGTTTTGAGCTCCACCGCCGATACCACCACAGATTAAGATATCTGCTTGAGCGTTATTTAAGAATGTAGCTAAAGCACCATGTCCTTGACCTTGTGTATCAATGATTTGTTCATTTATGATTTGATTATTTTCAATATCATAAACTTTAAATTGTGATGTATGACCAAAATGTTGGAAGATATTTCCATTATCGTATGTAACAGCTATTCTCATTGTATTTACTCCTTTTTTAGTTATAATTTGTTGTTTGTGAATTTTTCGTTTAGGGCAATTTTGTAAACAGTTTTGTTCTCCTTGGCAAAGTTGATAATTGCCACCAGAAATCAATAGTGGACGACCATGTACAAGGCTATTGGCTATTTTATAGCGAGCCATTTCATATATTTCACTGACTGTAGTGCGAGAAATATTCATTTGTTTAGAAGCTTGTTCATGGGTGAGTTTATTTAAATCTATTAGGCGAATTACTTCATATTCATCTAAGGTCAAAATAATTTTTTCACCATTAGAGATGCCTTCAGGAATAAAACTATCATAAGTTGGTTCAAAACAAATTTTGCGACAGCGACTAGGTCTTGCCATAAAATCATCTCACTAAAATTTATTTCCGACATATGTCGATTATTATTATAAGATATTAATCAAGAAAAAACAAGTTTAATTAGAAAATTTTTCAGATAATCATTTGACTTGGAGTTTACTTAAAGTTCTATAATAATAAAAAAATACATAAGAAAAGAGTGATTTTTATGGATAACGGAGAAAAATATCAGGATAAATTATTAAATGATAAAGCTATATTATTTGGCGAAACAGACCCAGATTTTGCAAAGTTTTTTGCTGATTTTGCTTTTGATGATGTCGTTAATCAAAATGATTTAGATGATAAAACTCGCATGATAGCTATACTTGCTACATTGATTGGTTGTCAGGGCAGAAAAGCTTTTGAAAGTATATTGCCAGATAGCTTGAAGATGAATGTTACACCTATAGAAATAAAAGAAATAATTTATCAAGCTGTAGCTTATCTAGGAATAGGCAGAGTAGCTGACTTTTTAGGGATTGCAAATGATTGTTTTAAATCTTTAAATATCAATTTACCACTTGAAGTACAATCAACAACTACAAGACAGACTAGATTAGAAAAAGGTATACAAGCTCAAGTTGATATCTTTGGCGAAAATATGAAAGATTTTTGGAAATCCGGAGATAGTGAAACTAGACATATAAATCGTTGGCTTGCAGAAAATTGTTTCGGTGATTATTACACTCGCAAAGGTTTAGATTTAAAACAAAGAGAGATGATAACTTTTTGTTTTATCTTGGCACAAGGCGGTTGTGAAAATCAATTGACAGCACATATTCAAGGTAATTTAAATGTTGGCAATGATAAAGAATTTTTATTAAAAGTTTTAACTCAATGTTTGCCGTATATTGGTTATCCTAGAAGTTTAAATGCCCTAGCTTGTATAAAAAAAGTTTGTGATAAATAAGGAAAGAAGATTTTTTGATGAAAGATGTTTTATTATTAGTAGGCGCAGGTCAAATAGGTATGGCTATCGCTAGACGTATTGGCTTTAATAAAAAAATAATAATTGGTGATAAAAATTTAGATAATGTTAAAAAAATAGCAGATATTATGTATAATGCTGGTTTTGATGTAAATTATTTAGAAGTAGATTTAGCAGATAGAATATCTATTAAGAATTATATACAGGAAGCTCAAAAATATGGTCAGATAGGAATGCTTATAAATGCAGCTGGTGTATCACCTAGTCAAGCTTCTATAGAAACTATTTTAAAAGTAGATTTATATGGAACAGCTGTGTTATTAGAAGAAGTCGGAAAAGTAATCAAACCATATGGCACAGGCGTAACGATTTCTAGTCAATCAGGTCATCGCATGGAAGCTTTAGGTAGTGAAATTGATGAACAACTAGCAACTACTGATTGTGAAGATTTATTATCTTTGTCTGTTTTACAAGTAGAAAATATAAAAGACAATTTACATGCTTATCAATTAGCAAAACGTTGTAATGTAAAAAGAGTTATGGCAGAAGCTGTAAAATGGGGTAAGAAAAAAGCTCGTATAAATTCAATTTCTCCAGGGATTATAGTTACTCCACTTGCTATAGATGAATTTAACGGCAAAAGAGGTGCTTTTTATAAAAATATGTTTGCTAAAGCACCAGCAGGACGACCAGGTACAGCAGATGAAGTGGCAAATGTAGCAGAATTATTGATGAGTGAAAAAGGTAGCTTTATTACAGGCGCAGATTTCTTAGTTGATGGCGGAGCTACAGCAGCATATTTTTATGGTGATTTAAATAAATAGATAGGTATTTTTAGTTTAAGGTGAATTTAGAAGCTGAAATAAAAAATATATAATATGTAAAGCAAAAGCTCTTTGATTAAAAACTAATCAAAGAGCTTTTTTGTTAGTGAATGAAAATGATTTATAAAGTTTTTAGATTTTATTTAAAGTTATTTTTGAAGAATAATTCTAATTTATCAAATGGTATTTTATCGGTTTTATCATATAAATCAATGTGTTCAGCATCATCTACAACATATAATTCTTTAGGTTCAGAGGCTTTATTAAATGCTTCTTCACTGAAAAATTTAGAATGAGCTCTATCGCCAACAATAAATAATATTGGACGAGGAGAAATTTCATCAAGATAATCAAGTAAATGATAATTCATAAAAGCAAGATTACTAGTTGTAGTAAAGCCACCTAAAGCATTGATATGATGTCCTCTTTTTAAAGCGTAAAAACGGAACCATTCAGCTGTTGGTTCTGTTAAATCTTCAGGAACTTTTTCAAGTGGTTTATCTGGAAAATATGGAATGTATTCAGGATAGCCATTTTGAGCATCAATCCATCTTTGTTTAGATAATTTTTCTTTAGTAGCTTGAACAGCTTCTTTATCCATGCCTAAGCGAGAAGCTACAGTCATATCATACATTGAAGCTGTAGCTACAGCTTTTATACGTGTATCCATCTGTGTTGCAGATAAAGCGAAACCACCAGAACCACAAATGCCGATAGCTCCAATTTGCTCACGGTTTACAAATGGTAAAAGCCCTAAATAATCAACACCTGCACTGAAATTTTCTGTAAAAATATCTGGAGAAGAGACATAGCGAGGATATCCTTCAGATTCACCCATAAAGCAAGGGTCAAATGTTAAAACGATAAATCCACGTTTTGCAAGTTCATTAATTAGCATAAATACAAGGCCCTTGTTCTTTAACACCACCATAGGGAGCACCTACGATTAAAGCTGGATATTGTTTGTTTTTATCTAAATTTTTTAGATGATATAAATCTCCAGCTAGAGTAAAACCATAGCGATTTTTATAAAAGACAGAAGTACGCTCGATATTATCGCTTAATGGGGCAATATAATGTTTAGACATAATGAGACCTCCATTACAAATTATTTATATTTTAATTATAAAACTTGGAGTTTACTTCAAGTCAATGCAAAAAAAGAAGAACCGTATCTTTGAAAATACAGTTCTTATTATTAATTACTTTATCAAATGTTTTTATAGAGCTTTATGGTCTTGCTCAGCGATTTTTTCTTTAGCTACAGAAAGCATTAATTTTATACGATTTAACTGGCTTACCTCACTGATACCAGCATCACAGTCAATAGCTACGATATTTACACCATCATGTGTACGCATGAGTTCACGTATCATACCTTTTCCTGTGATGTGATTTGGCAAGCAACCAAATGGTTGTAAACAAATGATATTATCTACACCTTCTTGGATTAGTTTTGCCATTTCACCAGTTAAGAACCAACCTTCACCAGCCATATTACCTAAAGAAACATGAGGAGTAGTTAATTTAGCTATTTCTTTAATAGTATATGGAGCAGTGAAGCGTTTGCTAGCACGAAGTGCTTTGCGCATAGGTTTGCGGAAAAATTCAAGTACTTTGATGAAAATTTCTGATTTAGCTTTATCTATCCATTTACCATCGAGCATTTTATATTTTACGATATCATCATATGCCATGTACATGAAGAAATCCATTAAATCAGGTGTTACAACTTCAGCACCTTCATCAAAGAGAATTTTTTCTACATGATTATTAGCTGTTGGGTGATATTTAACAAGAATTTCGCCAACGATACCTACTTTTGGTTTTATCACATCTTCATTGAGAGCAATTTCATCAAATTCTTTTACAGCTTTTTTGATATTATTGCTGAATTTAATATAATTGCCATTAGTGATTTCGTCCATGAAGATTTTACGCCATTTATTATATAAGACATCAACAGAGCCAGCTACTTTTTCATAAGGTCTTGTTCTATTGGATAGGCGAATTAATAAGTCAGCGTAAATAGTAGCTTTGACAACATCAAGCCAGATTTCTGTTTTTAATTTGAAATCATCTGTTTCACGACCAACACAAGCAAATACAGGAACTTGGCTTAAGCCGGCATTTTCTAAAGCTTTACGCATTAAATTTAAATAGTTTGTAGCACGGCAAGCACCACATGTTTGGAAAAGCATGATGGAAGTATTATTCACATCATATTCGCCTGATTTTAATGCTTTTAATAATTGACCAATGACTACGATTGCAGGATAGCACATATCATTATTGACATAGCGTAGACCTAAATCAATATCTTCTTGTGTAGGCATTGGCGGAATGACGATTTTCATACCAGATTTTTTACAAGCATGTTGAATGAAATCAAAATGTTTAGGAGACATTTGCGGTGCCAAGATAGTATGTTCTTCTTGACATTCTTTGCTGAAATAAGCACGTTGTTTTGGCGGTTCAATTTCATCAATTTGGGCAAAGCCATATTTCCATGCAGCCATGAGGGAACGAATACGTATACGAGCTGCACCAAGGTTACTTACTTCATCTAATTTTATCATAGTGTAGATATCGCCATGTTGTTCTAAGATTTCACGTACTTGACCAGTAGTGATAGCATCAAGACCACAACCGAAGGAACTGAATTGAATTAAAGTCATTTCTTTGTGGCGAGCTACATAACTAGCAGCATGATACAATCTAGCATGATAGCTCCATTGGTTTACGATATCTAAGCTATCTTCTGGGCAATCTAAATGATAAAGAGCATCTTCGGATAAAATAGCTATACCGTAAGATTGAATCATTTCAGGAATACCATGATTGATTTCAGGGTCAACATGGTATGGTCTACCAGCTAAAACGACAATTGGCATTTTTTTATCAGTAGCTTCTTTGATGATGTTTTCACCATAATTGCGAATGTCTTCTTTATATTTATCTAATTCCTGATAACTTTTTTCTACAGCTTCGATTAAGTCTTTTTTAGGAATATTTAAAGAAGATAATTCTTCTTGTAAACGTTTAATCAAAGCTTTTTTATTATTTATTGGTAAGAATGGTTGAAGGAAGTTTATATTTTTCTGGCGGAGAATATCCATATTAGCGCGGATATTTTCAGCATAAGAAGCGACAATAGGACAGTTATAATTGTTATCGGAGGCGTGAAGCGGGTCTTTCATATTATAAGGAATACATGGATAAAAGATAGTAGTGATACCTTTTTCAATTAAATCCATGATATGACCATGTACTAATTTTCCTGGATAACATAAAGAGTCAGAAGGAATAGTAGACATACCTTTACAATATAACTGAGCTGAAGATTTGCCAGATAATACTACTTCATAACCTAATAAAGTGAAGAAAGTAAACCAGAATGGAAAATCTTCATACATATTGAGTACACGTGGAATACCTATACGTCCTTTTGGCGCATTGAGAAGTGGTTTATAGTATTCAAATAAACGATGATATTTATATTTATAAATATTAGGTGCTTTATCTTCTTTAGCCACTTGTTTGCCAATGCCTTTTTCACAGCGATTTCCTGTAGAATAGCGATTGCCATCAGGGAAAATTTGTGTTGTGATTAGACAGTTATTACCACAGCCATGACAGCGGTAAGTTTTTGTTTCCATATGGAAATCTTTTAATTCTTCTTTGGTTAAAATAGAAGATTTTTCTTGCTGACGTTCTATAGCTAAAAGTGCAATACCATAAGCACCCATTAAGCCAGAGATATCTGGGCGGATTACATTTTTATTTAATAATAATTCCATAGAACGAAGTACAGCATCATTATAGAATGTACCACCTTGAACTACGATATTATCGCCAAGTTCAGATACATCTTTGACTTGGATTACTTTAAATAAAGCATTTTTGATAACGGAAAGAGCTATACCAGCAGAAATATCATTTACAGAAGCTCCTTCTTTTTGTGCTTGTTTTACACGAGAATTCATGAAAACAGTACAACGAGTACCTAAATCTACTGGATTTTTAGCAGTTAAGCCTTTATTAGCAAAATCGCTGACTTCCATATTTAAGCCTTGAGCGAAGTTTTGAATGAAAGAACCACAGCCAGCAGAGCAAGCTTCATTTAAAATGATTTGTCCGATATTGCCTTTATTTACATAGAAGCATTTCATATCTTGTCCACCGATATCTAGAACGCAAGATACATCAGGACAAAATTCACGAGCTGCACGCAAATGAGCAAAAGTTTCTACTTCACCAAAATCTGCATGAAGAGCAGCTTTGACGATATGTTCTCCATAGCCAGTCGTACCAACAGTAGCAATATAAGCATTAGGAGGAATAATTTCATATAGAGCTTTTATTTCATCTAATACAGTTTTTAATGGTGAGCCATTATTACTGCCATAGGAAGAATATAATATTTCACGATCTTTACTAATTGCGACTAATTTTGTAGTAGTAGAACCAGCATCAATACCTATGTATAGAGGTCCTTGATAATCTGATAATGAAGCTTTTTTTACAACATCTTTATTATGACGTTGCTTAAACTCATTATATTCTTGTTCATTTTTAAATAATGTAAAGGCTACAGATTCAGTTTCTGTAGATGATTTACTGCAATTATTTAAACGTTGCATTAATTCATCATATGTCATTTCAATCGCATTATCACTTAGAGCGCAACCCATAGCAACAAAATAACAACCATCATCAACATTGACAATATGTTCATCAGTTAATTTTAAAGTTTTAATGAAGCGTTCTTTTAATTGAGTTAAGAAATATAAAGGGCCACCTAAAAAGGCTATATTACCTTCAAGTGGACGTCCTTGTGCTAAGTTACCGATAGTTTGATTAACTACAGCTTGTAAGATAGAAAGAGCAATATCGGCTTTAGAAACACCATCATTTAATAATGCTTGAACATCTGTTTTAGCAAAAACACCACAACGAGAAGCAATAGTATAAATTTGAGTGCCTTTTTGAGCTAATTCATTTAAACCCATAGCATCAGTATTTAAAAGTGAAGCCATATGGTCAATAAATGAACCTGTGCCACCTGCACAAACACCATTCATACGTTGTTCTGGTGCAGAGCCAAAATAAGTGATTTTAGCATCTTCACCGCCTAACTCTACAGCTACATCAGTTTGAGGTATCCAATTTTTAACAGCTTTAGAACAAGCAATTACTTCTTGAACGAAAGGCATGTTTAAATTGTTAGCCATACCCATACCGGCAGAGCCAGTTATTGCACAGGTAAATTTATGATTTTTTAATGTATCTGATAATAAAATCATATTATCGTGCATGGATTTATAAATTTCTGATAAATGACGCATGTATTTCTTATAAACTACTTGATTATCGTTGTCTAAGACAACTAATTTTATAGTAGTAGAACCGATATCAATACCAAGTTTATACGAAAAATTCAAGATAACACCACCTATAAAATATATATTTATTAATACTTTAGAAATTAGAAATATAAGCTTTAAATAGTTATTATTGTGCATATGTATTATATCATAGAATAAAAAATTTACCAAAATGAATAGTATTCACTTTTGAGGATTTTTTTATTGATTTTAGAAAAAAAGAATGAATTTTTTAGCTGAAATTGAATAGAAAAGTAAAATTAAATAGAAATAAGTGATGAAAATGAAGATTTTATTTTCAAAAAGAGATGATAATATAAATTTTACTATATTTATAATAAGGAAGTTTTTTGTTGAAAAATAATGGCGTTTAATCTGGAAAAATAAAAACGATAACTTTTTTTAATTTTTTTCAAAAAAAGTGTTGACAAAATGGTTTTAAAATAATATACTATAGAAGCTGGCTCGTGAGACAACAACTCACAGAGAAAAAACAGCAATAAAGGTTAAGATGGCCCGGTAGTTTAGTTGGTTAGAATGCCGCCCTGTCACGGCGGAGGTCAGGGGTTCAAGTCCCCTTCGGGTCGCCATTTTTATTTGCCTCGGTAGCTCAGTCGGTAGAGCAGGGGACTGAAAATCCCCGTGTCAGTGGTTCGATTCCGCTCTGAGGCACCATTTTATAACATGCTGGTGTAGCTCAATTGGCAGAGCAGCTGACTTGTAATCAGCAGGTTGGGGGTTCGATTCCTCTCGCCAGCTCCATGAAATGCGGGTGTAGCTCAATGGTAGAGCCCTAGCCTTCCAAGCTAGTTACGTGGGTTCGATTCCCATCACCCGCTCCATCAAAAAAGTTTGAAAAAACTTTAAAAAAGTTCTTGACAAGAACAAAACGATATGGTAACATATTAAATGTTCTCGACGAGAATAAAGAAGTGAATAATGCCGGGGTGGCGGAACTGGCAGACGCACGGGACTTAAAATCCCGCGGTTAGTGATAACCGTACCGGTTCGATTCCGGTCCTCGGCACCAATCACCATCATTTGTTATTTTTGCCCTTTGCGGTCGTGGCGAAATGGCAGACGCGCTAGCTTCAGGCGCTAGTGGGGGATACCTCATGGTGGTTCAAATCCACTCGGCCGCACCATTAAAGAGTATATGCGGTTGTGGCGGAATTGGCAGACGCGCTACTTTGAGGGGGTAGTGATCAATGGTCGTATGGGTTCAAGTCCCATCAACCGCACCATTAATTTAAAGAATGAACTGATACCAATGTGATATCAGCTTTTTTTATGTCTGTAGGAAAATTAAATATGGCGCGTTGGTCAAGTGGTTAAGACACCGCCCTTTCACGGCGGCTTCATGGGTTCGAATCCCATACGCGTCACCATGGTTATTCAACTCTTAATAAAGAGTTTTTATATAGATTTAAGAATGCTTTTTAAAGTCCAGATTAAAAATCTAGATTTTAAAAAGCATTTTTTATTGTCGAAAACAAACCTAAAATTTTTTTATCAAACTTATTAGATTTTATCTAATTGACAATAGTTATAGACAGGTATAGTATAAGTATAAAGTTAACTAATCAAATATTTATATATTAGTAACTTAAAAATAATACTATTTGTGAAATTTTAAACTACTAATTTATATTAGTAGTTTATAGTTTTTTATGAAGGATATTGAGAGGTGCTATTATGTTTGATAAATTAGAAGAAAAGGCTATGGTTCATTTTTTTAATAAATTTGATAAAAATCCATTTCTTTTAAAATTTAAAGATAATCAATATTTAGTAGGTAAAGGTGAACCAACTTTTGTAGTGGACTTTAAAAAGACAATACCTATAATGGATTTACTTAATAGTACGTCTATCGCTTTAGGTGAAGCTTATATGAATGGAGATTTAACCATTGAAGGAAATTTATATGATGCTTTAATTCATTTTTTAGGTCAAATGGATAAATTTTCTTTAAATGAAACTTTGCTAGATAAAATAATTCATCCATCTAATTCTAAAGAAAGTCAAGAAAAGCAAGTTCAATCTCATTATGATATAGGTAATGATTTCTATAAATTATGGTTAGATGAAACAATGAGTTATTCTTGTGCTTATTTTAAAAATGAAGATGATACTTTATATCAAGCACAAGTGAATAAAGTGGATTATATTTTATCGAAATTATATTTAAAAGAAGGTATGAGCCTATTAGATATTGGCTGTGGTTGGGGCTTTTTACTCATCGAAGCTGCTAAAAAATATAAGGTAAAAGGTACAGGCATTACTTTAAGTCGTGAACAATATAAAGAATTTAAATCGCGTATACAAAAAGAACATTTAGAAGATTATTTAACAGTTGAATTGATGGATTATCGAGATTTACCAAAATGGGGAAAAAGTTTTGATAGAGTTGTTAGTGTAGGTATGCTAGAACATGTTGGCAGGGAAAATTATCAGCTATTCAATGATTGTGTAAATGCAGTATTAAAAGATAAGGGGTTGTATTTATTGCATTTCATCAGTCAATTAAAAGAAATGGAAACTGATAGTTGGATGAAAAAATATATTTTCCCAGGTGGAGTGATACCAAGTCTCAGGGAAATCGTTTCTAGTATGGGAAATGATGATTTCCATATTCTTGATATTGAAAATTTGCGTCGCCATTATGAAAAAACTTTACTTTGTTGGGCAGATAATTTTCATAATCATTTAGATAAAATCAGTGAAATGTTTGATGAAAAATTTATTCGCATGTGGGATTTATATTTAAATGCCTGTGCAGCAAATTTCCATATAGGTGGTATAGATTTACATCAAATTTTAGTTACTAAAGGCGTAAATAATGAATTACCATTAACAAGATGGTATTGATATATTAATATAATAGAAAAGAAGCTCTATAAGTTATTTGTAGTATTTAACTTATAGAGCTTTTATTTATTCTTTATGCATTTTGATTATTACAAATAAATTCTTTTAGAAATTCATAAGTTTTTTGAGGGCTTGGTGGGCAACCTCTAACATAATTTTCAAATTTGCTAGTGCAACGACCTATGCCAATGCCATTTTCACTAAATTCTCGCCAACCTTGACCAATGAATAATTTTGTGGGTAATTTATCAAGTAAATTATCTTTATCTAATAAGGAGAGTGCTTGCAGTAAATTTTGATAACATTGCTCGCAAGGGCTAGAAGCATTGATATGAGAGGCTAATTTTGAATTATTATCACAAGTAACAGTATTATCTATTAAATTAATGATATTAGCTTTATTGATATCAGCACAGCCTATATTTAATTTAGATGCTAGTTCAATATATTCGATATCAAATGGTTTATAGCCTAGGTTTTGGGCATAATAAGCATCAGCTAATAAATTATCTATAGTAGCATACATATGTTTATCTGCTTGGATATCAGATAAACTATCTATTTCTACTAATGTGAAGTTAGATTTTATTAAGTAATTCAAAAAGCAGATTGCTTTATAAAAATTGTCTGTAGTGAATAAAGAGCGATTTTGGGTGTGCAAGATATTTTGCATAGCCTGTAATGCATTGTGTAATATAGTTGTTTCATTTGGTGAAGAAGTAACTAAATTAATAAAAAAGTCGGCATTGATGACTTTATCTATTAATTTATATTCGATACCACCAATAGTTTTTGTAGTGTAATCTTTATCCTTAAGACCATATACAGGAATGTTTAATTTATCTACAATTTTATCGTATTTACAAGTTATTAATAATTGCTCTAAATCATCATCGATTAAAGAACCTAATACAAGATTGATATTAGTAAAATTATTGTCTTGTAGGTATTTGATTATTGTAGTTAAGATTACTGGAGAAGTAGAGTATAGTGTATTATTGATATATTTTATATCAGGTTTAATAATAATTGTACTGTTTTTATTAGGGATAAATTCTGCTAATTTAGAATTAGATAATAGGTTAAAAGTGATTTCATAGAGATTTGCACCATGTGTTTGTAAAATATCGGTTGAGTTCATAAAATTCCTTTCTTAAATGATTATATAATTTGTTAACCTAAATTTTTTAAAAGTTGACATTATATAAATATAATGGTTTAATTATATTTATATAAAAGATTTAAGGTGATAACAAATGAATTGTGTAAATGATTTAAAAGAAAAAATACTAAATGGTTATAAAATTAATAAACAGGAAGCTTTAGATTTAGTGAAAGCTCCATTAGATGAATTGTCTACAGCCGCTAATGAAATAAGAAAACATTTTTGCGGTGATGATTTTGATATTTGCACTATTATTAATGGAAAATCTGGTAGATGTTCCGAGGATTGTAAATATTGTGCACAGTCAGCTCATTATACTACAAAAATAGAAACTTATCCATTGTTAAATACGAAGCCTATTTTAGAAGAAGCACAGTATAATTATAGTAAAGGCGTAGCACGTTATGCAGTAGTAACTTCAGGCAAGAGATTAAGTGATGAAGAAATAGATAAATTGGCAAATTCTTTAGATGAAGTACATAAAAAATGTAAAATAAAATTATGTGTTTCTGGTGGTTTATTGAATGAAGCTCAATTTAAAAAATTAAATGATGTGGGCGTAGAAAGAATTCATAATAATTTAGAAACCTCAAGAAATCATTTTGATAAAGTTTGTACTACGCACACTTTTGAAGATAAAGTAGAAGCAATAAAAGCAGCGCAAAGAGCAGGTATGAGTGTTTGTAGTGGTGGCATCATGGGAATAGGTGAAAGCATGGAAGATAGAATAGATATGGCTTTAGAAATACGAAATTTAAATGTAAATTCTGTGCCTATAAATCGTCTAAATCCTATACCAGGAACACCATATGAACATAATAAGCCACTTACTGATGAAGATATGCAAAGAATAGTGGCTATTTATCGTTTTATTTTACCAGATTTATTTATTCGTCTAGCTGGTGGTAGAGGATTATTTACAGATAAAGGTAAAGCTTGTTTGCAGTCAGGAGCTAATGCTGTTATTTCTGGTGATATGCTCACAACAAGTGGTATTTCTATTGATACAGATATGAAGATGATACAAGAATTAGGTTTTAAAATAGTATAATCATTTTAAAAATATATAGGGCAATTAAATTTGCCCTATATATATAAATATTATACAATAAATTTTTTTTATGTTATAATATTAACTGGACTGAATTGTATAAATAATCTATTATTTCAGAATAGGTATTTAGTATGATGTATATAAAATGAAAGGAGTTTTTGTATGGAAATTTTAGGATTTATAGTTCTTATTGCCTGTCTTGTTATTGGTGTTCGTTTTGGCGGCTTAGGATTAGCTGCTGTATCCGGTATTGGTTTGACATTCTTTGTATTTGTTGTTGGTTTAGTACCAGGAAAACCACCAATTGATGTAATGCTCACAATTATGGCGGTAGTTACTTGTTCAGGATTTTTGCAAGCATCAAAAGGGCTTGATGTAATGCTCAAATACGCTGAAAAATTATTGCGTAAAAACCCAAAACAAATAACCGTACTTGCTCCAATTACTACATGGTTTTTAACTGTTCTTTGCGGTACTGGTCATGTAGTATATACTATGTTCCCAATTATTTATGATATTGCTATCAAACAAAATATCAGACCAGAAAGACCAATGGCAGCAGCATCTGTTGCTTCTCAGATGGGAATTTGTGCTTCTCCTGCTTCAGTAGCTGTAGTATCCATGGTGGCAATGCTTGCAGGGACAACTCATCCGTTAGGTGTGGTACAAATTTTAATGGTTTCTATTCCAGCTACGTTCTGCGGTGTTTTAGTAACAGGTTTATGGAGCTTAAAAAGAGGTAAAGATTTAGCAAAAGATGAAATTTTCCAAGCTAAATTAAGAGATCCAGAACAAAGAGCTTATATCTATGAAGAACAAGCTCAAAATAATGCTGAAGTAAAATTACCAGCTAGTGCTTATAAAGCTACATTTATCTTTTTATTAGGTATCGTTGTAATCGCTTTATTTGGTAGTTTCCCAAAAGAATTATTACCACTTGTACCAAATGCTAAAGGTGCATGGGTACCACTTTCTATGACACCAACAATTCAGCTTTGTATGTTGGTTATTGCAGCGCTTATTTTACTTATTTGCAAAGTTAAAGTTAGTGATGTAACAAATGGTTCTGTTTTTAAATCTGGTATGGTAGCTATCGTTTCTGTATATGGCGTAGCATGGATGGCAGAAACTTATTTCGGTGCATATTTACCAGAATTCAAAGAAACTTTGGGACAGATTGTTTTAGATTATCCTTGGACTTATGCAATTGTTTTATTCTTAATATCTAAATTGGTAAATTCTCAGGCAGCAGCATTAGCTATTGTAGTGCCTATGGCATTAAGTGTAGGTGTTGACCCACTTATTATCATTTCATTTATTTCTGCTTGCTATGGTTATTTCTTCTTACCAACTTATCCATCAGATTTGGCTTGTATTGGTTTTGACCGTTCTGGAACAACAAGAATTGGTAGATTTGTAATCAATCATAGCTTTATCATTCCAGGTTTTATTGGTATCACAGTTGGTTGCTGTGTAGGTTATGTAATAACACATCTTTTATATTGATAAATTAATTAATGAAATAAAAAATCCTAGAGTTTATGCTCTAGGATTTTTTTGATTATAAATTTTATTGACTATAATTTTAAATGATATTAATATATAAGCTATATTTTGACAAATATAAATAAAGATTGGAGGGTTTTATGTGGCAAATTTAATAAAAATATTACAAGAACAAAAAGATTTTTCTGAAACAGAAATAATGATTGCAACATATTTATTAGCAAATTTTAGGAAATTAGCTGGAATGTCAACTAGACAATTGGGTAAAAATACGTATACAAATTCAGCTGCTATTGTGCGTTTTAGTCAAAAATTAGGTTTTAGTGGATATACAGAATTTAGAGTTCAATTTTTAGCTGAAATGATGCAATATATCAATCATCCAAAAGGTGAAGAACTTGTTGTATCAACTAAAGATAGTATACATTCATTAATTGATAAAGTAACAGCTATTGAAATTGATACATTAAAAGAAACAAGGAATATGCTTAATCCAGAAGATTTTTTAAAAGCTCTAAATCTTTTTATAAAATCTAAACATATTGATTTTTATGCTATGGATAATAATTTAGATATAGCAAGAATTGCTTCAGCTGGTTTTATCATGGCTAATAAATGCTCAAGTGTACATTCTCCAATGACTATGCAATATTTACAGGCAACTAGTGCTTCAAAAGATCATTTGGGATTTATCATAAGTCGTACAGGGAATAATCGTATGTTATTAGATATTGCTCGTTTATTAAAACTACGAGGAATTTCCTTTATTTTGATTACAGCATCACCTAATTCAGAAATAGCTAGTTTAGCAGATGTAGTTTTTTCTGTAGCAAGTGTGAAGCAAATGGAAGAATTAGGACCTAGAGTTTTTCTTTTAGGTGCAAAATATGTTACAGACATAATGTTTACCATGCTTATGACGCGTTTAGATTATCATGATTCGCAACAAAAAGAACAATGGTTAAATAAACATTTTCGTTATTAAGATGAAAATAAAAACTGCTTATTTTGATGTAGATAACATTTAAAATAAGCAGTTTTTTGTTGTTATTTTGATTATTTTCAAACAATTCGTATCATTGCTACAAGTGAAAAAAGGTTTTTTTATATGATATTGTATCATTGTTTCGTATTAGCCAATATCTATTGAAACAGTATTTTGTTAATGATATATTAAAATCGCCTTAAGAAAAATTCAAAAAATTATGTATAAGAAAAGGAGAGAATTCTAAATGGATAAACAAAAACTTTTTGATAGCTTTATCGAAGTTATGAGCAAGTTTGCACAAATACGTGCTGTAGTAGCATTACGTGATGGTTTTATTATGACTACACCATTTACTATTTGTGGTTCAGTATTTTTGTTGATTGCAAACTTACCAATTCCTGGATATGGAGAATTTATGGCATCCATATTTGGTAATGATTGGACAGCACCATTTAATGCTGTAGCGGGTGGTACATTTAATGTATTAGCTTTAATTGTTGTAGTCGCAATTACATACAAATTTGTAGGCAATGAAGGTTGCGATGCTAGTATGGCATCTATATTAGCTTTATCAACATTGTTAATATTAATGCCACCATCATTAGTAACTGAAAATGGTCAATTAGTAGGAGATATTATACCAAAAGCTTGGGTTGGTAGTAATGGTGTTATAACAGCAATTATTATAGCTTTTTTTGTATCATATGTTTTCTGTTATTGTGAAAAAAATAATGTTGGTATAAAAATGCCAGATTCTGTACCACAAGGTGTAGCAAGAGCTTTTACTGCGTTAGTACCTGGTATGATATTTTTTACAGTAGCTTCTGTTTTATACGGACTTTGTCATTATCTTGGAGCTATTACATTACCAGAATTAATTTTTAAAATTATTCAGACACCATTGCAAGGTCTTTCTGATACATTAGCTGGTGGTTCTATAATTGTTGCTTTACAGGGCATTTTGTTTTGGGCTGGTGTTCATGGTCCAAATGTTGTCGGTGGTGTAGTAAGTCCATTATTGATAGCAAATTCTTTAGACAATCAGCATCTTATAGATATGGGTATGTCTCTTATAAATAATCCAGAAGCTAAAATTATAACTGCTCAAGTCAATGACGTATTTGTAAAAAGTGGCGGTTGTGGTTTGACATTAGGACTTTTATTATCAGGTATATTTACTGTTAAATCTCAACAAATGAAATCTTTATTAAAAATGGCATTTGTACCAGGTTTATTTAATATAAATGAACCTCTTATCTTTGGTTTGCCAATTGTATTTAATCCATATTTACTCGTTCCATTTGTGTTAGTACCTTTAATAGCATTATTTGTAACATATTTTTCAATCAGTATGGGCTTCATGTCTCCTTTTAGTGCCGTTCAAGTACCATGGACAACACCTCCAATAATTGCAGGATTTTTACTTAATGGTTGGCAAGGTGCTGTTGTACAGATAATAAACTTGGCTATATCTACAGCAATATATTTTCCATTTGTACGAGCACAAGATAAAGCAATGTTAAAAGAAGAACAAGGTGAAAAAGAAGAATAATTATTAAATTATTTTTTGAGAGATTGTATATTAGAGAGAATTAATTTTGGGGGCGAATGTATTGATGCTATTAAAGAAAAATAAAGCGTTAGCTATTTCTATGGGAATATTTTTAGGATTAACAGGTACATCTTTTGCGCAATCAACATCTGATACAGATAAAGTTTCTTCAGAAAATAAAGTTAGTGTTACTGATAATGAAAATATAAATGCAAATGTAAATAGTTTTAGTGATGTTCCTCAAGGTCATTGGGCTTATGAAGCACTTGATTATTTAGCTCAACATGGTGTCATTGAAGGTTATAAAGATGGAACATTTCAGGGAAATCGAACAATGACACGTTATGAAATGGCAAGTATAGTGGCTAATGCTATGAAATCAGATAAAGGAGATATAGGAGATAAAGCTGTATTAAATCAATTAAAAGAAGAATTTAGCGAAGATTTGAAGCAAATGCAATCACAAATTGATAAAAATACATCCGATATTTCCAAATTAAAAGAAGACGCAGAACGTTTTAAAATTAGTGGTTTTGGTAGAGTATCTTGGGATAATGACAATATCAAAGGTTATAATGACCAAAATGATAATAATCGTTTTTATCTTGATTTAAAAGGTAAATTTAAAGTTAATGATGATTGGAATTTTAATTTTGAAAGCGAAACAAATCAACGTTATGCTCGATATGTAACATCCGCTGGTGATGTAAAATATCATGAAGGTCATGATGATTCTGATGGTGTAATCCAGCGTATTTGGGCAGAAGGTAATATTGATAAATTGCATGTTGATGTAGGGCGCAGATGGCGCGGTTTAGGTTTTCAAAATGTATTATTGGGTAATGAAACAGACGGTATCGTGCTTGATTATCCTTTAGATAATAACGGTTTAAAAGCATTAGCATTTTATCAAAAACCAACTGATGCAGGTTATGATTTTGCTATGTATGGATTAGGCGTACAAGGACCTGTTTCTGATAATTTACAAATTAATTTAGCATATGCCCAACTAGATATTGATAAAAATGAATCTCCAGGATATGACCCATATAATGGAAATATTCCATTAGTAAATACTTTTGGTTCACATGGATTGGTATTGAGTGCAATGTGGAATCCGATGAAAAATATCACACTTATTGGTGATTATGTGCTTACAAATGCTGAAAAAGAACATGTAGCTGAATGGGCTTCAGATGGAACGCAACATATTTTTGATATTGATGAAAATACAAGTAAATCTATTCGTTTGAATTATCGTTGGACTAACTTAAATGATCCAGGCTCTTTCCAACTGTATACACGTTGGTTTGACTATGGTCGTCATGGAAATATTATGGGTGATGAAGAATGGGGCTTATTGAAACCAGGCTCTAAAGGATGGGTATTTGGTTTTAAATATGTACCAGCCAAAAATATAGAATGGGAAACAATGTATGAAATTGCTGATATGTATAGTGGTTTTTATGGAGAAAAAGATCAGCAATATAAACGTGATTTCATTCGTACACAAGTAGATTTCTATTTTTGATAAATAATATTTTAAAGATAATTTTATAGATAAAAGGAGTAATTTATTATGAAAAAGATTGTTTTATTATGTGCATCTGGTATGTCTACAAGTATGTTAGTAAAAAAAATGCAGGAAGCAGCAAAAGCTGAAAATTATGATTGTGAAATAGCTGCCTATTCAGCAGCAGAAGCAGTGGAAAAAGCTTCAGATGCTGATGTAGTATTACTTGGTCCACAAATTCGTTTTTCTAAAGACAAAATTGCAAAAGAATTACCAGGTGTACCTGTTGATGCTATTGAAATGCGTATGTATGGTCGTATGGATGGTAAAGGTGCTTTAGCATTTGCTAAAAGTTTAATGAAAGACTAAGGGAGAGTAAGTAATGGAAGGTTTAGAATTAATAGCATTCGAGATTATTTCTTCTGTGGGAACAGCACGTAGTTGTTATATAGAAGCAATTAGTGAAGCTAAAAAAGGCAATTATGAAAAAGCAGAAGAATTAATTGCCGAAGGTGAAAAAGTATTTATTGAAGGTCATGATAAACACAATGAATTATTGCAAAAAGAAGCATCTGGTGATAATGTAGTCAATTTATTGATTTTACATGCAGAAGACCAATTGATGAGTGCAGAAGGTTTTAAAATTATCGCACAAGAATTTATAGATGTTTATCGTAAAATAAACGTAAAATAAGGAGAATAAAAATGGGATTTCCAAAAGGTTTTTTATGGGGTGGCGCAGTAGCTGCCCACCAACTTGAAGGCGGTTGGCAAGAAGGCGGAAAAGGAATTAGCGTAGCTGATGTAATGACTTTGGGTGGACCAAATAAACCTAGAGAAATTACAGATGGTGTTGTTCCAGGAAAGATTTATCCAAATCATGAAGCTATAGATTTTTATCATCATTATGAAGAAGATATCGCATTGCTTGCTAAAATGGGATTTAAATGTTTTCGTACAAGTATTGCATGGACACGTATCTTTCCTAATGGTGATGAAGTTGAAGCAAACGAAGCTGGTTTAAAATTTTATGATGATCTTTTTGATACACTTCATCGTTATGGAATGGAACCAATTGTTACTTTATCTCATTTTGAAATGCCATATAATTTAGTAACTAAATATGGCGGATGGCGTAATCGTAAATTAGTAGATTTCTTTGTACGTTTTGCAGTTACTGTTTTTAAACGTTATAAAGATAAAGTTAAATATTGGATGACATTTAATGAAATTAATAATCAAAGAGATGTAAATACTGAATTTACAGCATTTACAAATTCAGGTGTACTTTATAAAGATGGTGAAAATAGATATGAGGTTTTATATCAAGTAGCTCATCATGAATTTGTGGCATCTGCATTAGCTGTTATTGAAGGTCATAAAATTAATCCAGATTTTCAAATTGGTTGTATGTTAGCAATGTCTCCAGTATATCCAGCAACTTGTAAACCAATGGACCAAATGGCAGCATTGAAAGAGATGGATCGTACATTTGTTTTCTCAGATGTACAATGCAGAGGACATTATCCAATGTATATATTAAAAGAATGGGAAAATAAAGGTTATAATATTAAAATTGAAAATGGCGATTTTGATATTTTAGAACGTGGAAAAGTAGATTATTTTGCTTTGTCATATTACATGAGTTTTGTCAGTGAATATGATCCCGAAGGTAAAGAACATATGGGTAAAGAAGTTAAAAATCCATATGTAAAAGCTTCTGATTGGGGTTGGCAAATTGATCCAGTTGGATTACGTTATATGTTAAACGTGATTTCTGAACGTTATGAATTACCAATGATGATTGTTGAAAACGGAATTGGTTTACATGAATATCCAGATGAAACAGGTGTAGTGCAAGATGATACACGTATAAAATATTTCTCTGAACATATTGCTGAGATGAAAAAAGCTGTAGATGAAGATGGTGTTACACTCATGGGATATTGTCCTTGGGGACCTATTGACCTCGTATCAGCAAGTACAGGTGAAATGGAAAAAAGATATGGATTTATTTATGTAGATAAAAATAATCAAGGAAAAGGTACATTAAAACGCGTACCGAAAAAATCTTTTTATTGGTATCAAAAAGTAATTAAAACGAATGGCGAAGATTATTCTATTGAATAAGTGAAGGAGTGTAGTTTATGAGTTTAAAGAAAAAAGCTATTGTTAGTACAATGCTTATGGCATTATCCATTACACCAACAGTAATTCCAAATAGTATAGTAACACCATCTATTGTTATGGCAGCACCAGCTAGCGATGTAAAAGCAAGTGAAGCTTTTGAAGTGAATTTCCAAAATGGAATGCCAAAAGGATTTGAGGCTTCTGATGGATGGACAAATGGATATATGTTCAATGTAAATTGGCATAAAGAAAATGTTACATTTGATGGTGGAAACCTTCAATTAATTATTGATAAAGAAAAAAAAGCTGATAAAATACCATATTCTGGTGGAGAATTTCGTAGTAAAGATTTCTACGGTTATGGAAAATATGAAGTATCAATGAAACCAATAAAAAATGATGGTGTAGTATCTTCTTTCTTCACATATACTGGTCCATCTGATAATAATCCATGGGATGAAATTGATATAGAATTTTTAGGAAAAGATACAACAAAAGTTCAATTTAATTATTATCGTGATGGAAAAGGTGGACATGAATATTTATATGATTTAGGTTTTGATGCATCTGAAAGTTTCCATACTTATGGCTTTGAATGGCATAAAGATAAAATTATTTGGTTTGTTGATGGTAAAGAAGTATATCGTTTGGAAGGAACAACAATTCCAGTAACAAAAGCTAAACTTATGATGAATGCTTGGTGTGGAACAGGTGTAGATGAATGGTTGAATGCATTTGATGATAAAAATTTACCTGTAAAAGCAGAATATCAATGGATAAAATATACTCCATTTACTGAATAAGGAGATATTTGATTATGTATAATAAGAACAAACTCAGTCAAATTATTTTATCTGGATTAATGGCGGTAAGTTTTTCATCGATATCACTACCTATAGAAGCAGCTGATGTGGGGCTACATGTTGACCAAGTAGGATATCTGCCAAATTATTCAAAAGTAGCAATGGTAACTGACTCTAATGATACTACTTTTGAAATAATTGATACAAAAGATAATAAAGTTGTATTTAAAGGAAATTTATCTGAACCTAAATATGATAAAATTTCTGAAGAAACTTTACGTAAAGCAGATTTTTCTTCTTTGAATGTACCAGGAACATATATTTTAAAAGTAGGTAATCGTGAATCATATGATTTCGTAATTGGTGATGATGTCTATGATGTACCTATGGTACAAAGTTGGCGTTCATATACTTTATCAAGAAGTAATACTGCTATAAATGATGATAAAGTTTCTGGACTAAAATTAGAAGGTGGACATAAGCAAGATAAAGAAGCTCGTGTCTATTTCTCTGATAAATTAAATAATAAAGGCGATAAAATAGATGTTAGTGGCGGTTGGTATGATGCAGGAGATTATGGTAAATATATAACAACAGGAGCATTAAGTAGTGCTGAATTATTGTTAGCATATGAAGCAAATCCCGACCATTTCACTAAAGGTCAATTGTTATTTCCAAAAGGCATAGAAAATAATACAAATATGCCAGATGTTTTATCAGAGGTAAAATTTGAACTTGACTGGATGGAAAAAATGCAACGTGAAGATGGCAGTACATTCCATAAAGTATCAGGTTTGACTTGGCCAGGATTTGATATTTCTCCAGATACAGATAAGCAAGATAGATATATTTTTAGTACAGCTACTTCTAGTTCAGCTATGTATGGTGCAAGTTTAGCAATAGCTTCACGTGTATATGAACAATATGATAAAGATTATGCTAAAAATTTAAAACAAAATGCTGAAGCTGTTTGGCAATATTTAGAAAAAAATCCTAAACCAATTTATCGTGTTGATGAAGGACAAGAAAATGGTTCAGGCCCATATAATAAAGATACAGATCTTGAAGAACGTTTATGGTTAGCTGCAGAAATGTTTAGAACAACAGGTGATGCTAAGTATGAATCTTATTTGAAGAAAGAGTCTAAACGTTTAACTGATAAACCAAGCTTTTTTACATGGGATGATACTTTAGCTTTAGCACAATTTGCATATGCTAAATCTAATAATGCAGATAAGCAACTTCAAAATAAAGTTATTAATGCTTTAATTAGTTATGCAGACGATATTTGTACAAGTATAAAAACAGATGGTTTTAATTGTTCTTTAAAAGAAAATGAATATACATGGGCTTCAACTAAAAATGCTTTGACTAAAGGTGATATTTTATTAATGGCATATCAAATTGAGCCAAAACAAGAATATTTAGAAGGAGCACTAGCACAAATTCATTATCTTTTTGGAAGAAATTCACTTGATAAGAGTTTTATGACTGGTGTAGGAGATAATCCACCATTACATCCACATAATCGTATCCATGAAAGCACAGGAGCTTATGTTTCAGGTCTTGTTGTCGGTGGACCAAATCATGTTATAGGTGGAGATCCAGACCAAACAGAATACTTGAACAGTGGAAATATTCCTATAGCAAAATCTTATCTTGATGTGGTAAGTTCTTGGTCTACAAATGAATATGCTATAGATTATATTTCATCTGCTGTTTATGCTTTATCTTGGTTTGCACAACCAGATTCAGTTAAAGTTGAAGATTTAAAATATAATAAGTAAATAAAAATTGCTTTCTAATTTAATTATTAGAAAGCAATTTTTTTATACATATATTTATAAAACAAAAAAAGCTCCGATAAAATCGAAGCTTTAATCTACAAAATGGTGGGCAGGGATGGATTCGAACCATCGTAGCCTACGGCGACGGATTTACAGTCCGTTCCCTTTAACCACTCGGGCACCTACCCATTACAAATGGTGACCTTGGCAGGACTCGAACCTGCGACCTTTTGATTCGTAGTCAAACACTCTAATCCAGCTGAGCTACAAGGCCATTTGTTTATTGCTCTCACAAGCAACTTCTATATAATAGCATAGATATATTTTTTTGGCAAGTGTTTTTTATAAATTTTTTTTAAGAAAAAGAATCTTCACCAAAACGCATATATTCTTTGCGATACTCAGAAGGCGTCTCTCCAATGTATTGTGTAAATAATTTAGTGAAATAAGGAGCATGTTGAAAACCTACAGTATAGCTAATATCTGTTATACTCAAAGAAGTTTTTCTCAATAATGTACATGCTTTACTTAGACGATATTGTTGTAAATATTGACTAGGACTTATTTTTAAATATTTTTGAAATAATTTAAAGACATATGTTCTGTCGATATTATTGGCAGTAGCAATATCAGAAATACTGATATTATCAGCATAATTTTTGTGAATGTAATTTAAAATAGCATTGAAATAAACTTCTGTAGTTGAAAGTTCTGCTTTTTGTTTTAAGCGTAAATGATTACCAAGATAGTCAAATAATAAAAAAGTTGTAGAAATACTTTTAAAATAATGTTCTCGTTGAAATTCTTGATAGATTTTTTCAAAAAGATTTTTAAGATGTGTATCTAGTTCATTATGAATAATATACGTTTCTGGGCTTAATCCGCACATGCTTAAAAGTTTGTGAATTTGCTTTCCGCGTAAACCGATCCAATGATAACTCCAAGGATTTTCAGGTAAAGGATAATATTTGTTTTTTGTATAAGGCGGTATCATAAAAATATCGCCAGCTTTAATATGGTTTTGTTTATCTTCGATTTGAAAAATACCTTCACCAGCAATGCAATAATGAATTACCCAATAATCAATAGGAACAAATTCATAAGGTTTGGTTGGCTTACATTCTTCATAACCACATTCATAGAGGTGGAAATCTTCGCTTATAGGATTGTTGTTGAATAAAACACTTACATCATTTTTAAAGATTTTTCCCATAAAAACACCTTCAATATTTTTATTTGAGTATATTATAAGAAGAATTTTTGAGATAGTCAATGTACCTCTGTCAACATAAGTATAAAAAATCAACAAATATATATTTTAAATATAATATTTTATCAACATAAATATAAAATATTTCAACATAGCTGATAGAGTCTGCTAAGGGCAAATGCTATAATAATAATCGAAGTAAATACGTATATACTTGATAAAAAGATTGATAATTTGTTATTTTTATTATCTTTTATTTATTAAATTAAAAAGAATAATAAGAATATACAGAAAAGGAGAATTGTTATGGATAATCAAAGAGCGAGATTAGGTCAAATAGCTTTAATGATGATGACTTTTTCGGCAGTATATACTTTTCCAAGTATTATTAATAATAGCATACAAATTGGATTAGCTACTATTCCAGCTTATATATTTGGTTCTGTTTTTTATTTCTTACCATTTATTTTGATGATGAGTGAATTTGCATCAGCAAACTCTGATAAAGAATCTGGTATTCATAGTTGGTTAGAATGCGTTTTAGGTTCTAAATGGGCATTTTTAGGTGCATGGTGTTATTTCTTTGTAAATTTATTCTTCTTCGGTTCTTTATTGCCACAGACATTAATTCAAGGTTCTTATGCACTTTTTGGTACGAACGTTTTTGTGGGCGATAATTCTACATTGATTATTGCATTAGTTTCAATAGTGTTATTCTGGATTGCAACATATGTTTGTATCAAAGGTGTAAGTTGGATTTCTATTGTTACAAACTTAGCAGGTAGTGCCAGATTATTCATGGGTATAGCGTTTGTTATCTTAGCGTTTATCGTAGTATTTGGTTTAGGTGAAGCTCCTGCACAAGAATTTTCTATGGAAACAATCACTCCAAGATTTGATTGGACTTTCTTTATGACTATGGCTTGGGTTTTACAAGCTTGTGGTGGTGGTGAAAGTATTGGTGTTTACATAAAAGATGTAAAGGGCGGTAATAAAACTTTTATAAAGGTAATGGTATTATCTACTATCTTTGTTGGCTTGATGTATGTATTAGGTTCCATTGCCGTAGGTTTAGTAGTTCCTACATCTGCATTACAAAATAACTTTGCTAATGGTATTTTTGATGTATTTAAAATTTTAGGTACACATTTTGGTATTCCAGGCGATATCATGGTTCGCTTAGTAGGTGTAATTTTATTCTTAGGAAGCTTAGGTTCTTTAGCTCTTTGGACAGCAGCTCCAGTAAAAGTATTCTTCTCTGAAATTCCAGAAGGTATTTTTGGTAAATGGATTGTAAAAACTAATCATGAAGGTAACCCAACAAATGCTTTAATTGTACAAGGTATCGTAGTTAGCGTATTGCTTATTATTCCAGCTTTAGGTATCGGAAATATGGATAGCTTCTTACAGATGCTCATCAATATGACAGCAGCAACATCTTTATTACCAGTATTATTATTATTGATTGGTTATATCGTTTTACGTTGGAAAAAAGATGATATGGATAGAAGCTTTAGATTTGGTAGTAGAAATTTTGGTATCTTTGCAGGTGTATTCTTATTACTTGTATTCATCTTCGTATTCTTCATGTCTACAGTTCCAGACCCAACATTAATCATGCAATATTTAGATGGTACATTACCTCAAGATGCAGCAAATCCTATTTTAACACTTGTTTATAACGTATTAGGTGTAGTAGTATTTATGGGTATTGCTTGGATTTGTTGGAACCGTTATGAAAAGAAATTAAATCAAAAATAATAAATAAATTTAGATATTATTTAGGAGGAATTTTTTATGAAAACTTGGGAAAATCATCAAATTGATGGAATTAATAGAATGCCAGCAAGAGCACATTTCTTGACATTTCCATCTAAAGAAAAGGCACTTTTAAATAACAATAGATATACTCATGCATTTAAAAATTTAAATGGCGTTTGGAAATTTATGTTCTTAGATGCTCCAGAATATAGTCCAGAAGGTTTCTTTAATAGTAATTTTGATGTAACTAAAATGGACGATATCACAGTCCCAGGAAATTGGCAGTTACAAGGCTACGGCAAAATGCACTATTCTGATTTATGGTATAATTTCCCTATTAATCCACCATATGTACCAACAGAAAATCCAACAGGCATTTATAAACGTACATTTTTTGTAGAAGAAAGCTATCGCGATAAAAAAATCATCATTAGATTTTGCGGTGTAGACTCTGCATATCATTTATGGATTAATGGCAAGGAAGTAGGTTATAGCAAAGTTGCTAGAAATGAATCTGAATTTGATTATTGTGAGCCACACACTTGTGATTTTAATCATGAGTTAGGCAAATAAAATAGTCAGCGTATATAGAAATATGTACGTAGAGATAGACAAAGAGCTATCCA